>Ga0207648_10000319_pt1 | contig 52621 bp, 55 predicted proteins | sample KBSMisM32_FD_184310 | JGI IMG/M metagenome (GOLD analysis project Ga0207648, IMG submission 184310) | Miscanthus rhizosphere microbial communities from Kellogg Biological Station, Michigan, USA - KBS Miscanthus M3-2 (SPAdes) (version 2) | ecosystem: Host-associated > Plants > Roots >... | reverse complement strand
CCCGTGGGGACCACCGCGCCGCTGTTCTCCGACAGCCACTTCCATCTCACCAACTACGTCCAGGAAGGCATCACGGCGAAGCAGCTGATCCAGCTGATGGGCAAGCAGGTCGAGCGGAGCGGATTTCAGGTGGACGCGGGGCTGGCGGCATTCCTCTCGAACGTGCAGCGCGCGCGCACCTTCCGCGCCGCCGGCGGCGTGCTCGGGCTGAACATCGGCAAGAACGCGAGCACGCCGATCGAGCGCGCGGCCGACGACTACCTGCTCGGCCTCGAGGGCGTGTTTCCGCACGCCGACTACGTGACGCTCAACGTCTCGAGCCCGAACACCAAAGACCTGCGCAGCCTGCAGAGCGACGCCGCGCTCGACGCGCTGCTGTCGGCGCTGGTGTCCAAGCGCGCGACGCTGGCGCGCGCGCAGCGGCGCCAGGTGCCCCTGTTGCTGAAGGTGGCGCCCGACCTCGACGAGGCGCAATTGAGGCTGATCGCCGCCACCGTGAAGCGCCACGGCATCGACGGCGTGATCGCCACCAACACGACGGTGTCGCGCGACGCGGTGCAGGGCCTGCCGCACGCTGGCGAAACCGGCGGCCTGTCGGGCGCGCCGGTGTTCGAGCCGAGCAACCGCGCGATTCGGGTGCTGCGCGCCGAGCTCGGCCGCGCGGTGCCGATCATCGGCGTCGGCGGAGTGCTCGGTGGCGCCGATGCATGCGCCAAGCTCGACGCCGGGGCCGACCTGGTGCAGATCTACACCGGCCTGATCTACAAGGGTCCGCCGCTGGTCGACGAGTGCGCGCGTGCGCTGCGCGCGCACACTCGACCGGGCTAGCCGGCGCGCGCGCTCACGCCAGCGGCTGGCGCAGCCGCAACATCAGTCGCAGGTACTCGAGCTGCGCATTGAGCCGCAACAGCTCGTCGTGCAGCAGCTGCATCTTCTCTTCGCGCGTCAACTCGGTGCGTTCACCGGGCGGGTTGGGCGTGGCAGGTCGTTGGGGTTCGGACATCGCGGCACCGGATGGATGGGTGGCATGGTCGGCAGGCAGCGCCGCGCCGGCAACCCCATGCCCCGGGGGCCGGGGTTGCACCGACACCGGTGTCAGTCGCCGCGCACCACGCCTTCGCGCCGCGGGTCCGCACCACCGAGCCAGCCGTCAGCCGTGCGTTGCAGCACCTGCAGCCCGCTCGTCATGTCGACCTCCTCGATCACGTGACCGCGCGCCTTCAGCGCCTCGAGGGTCGCGGTGGGAAAGCGCCCGCGCTCGAGCAGCGTCGGGCCGTTCAGGCTCGCGAAATTGGGCAGCGCGACCGCACGCTGCGCGTCGAGGCCCCAGTCGAGGCTGGCGATCACCGCCTTGGCGGTGTAGTGGATGATCAGCGCGCTGCCCGGCGAGCCGGCGCTCAGCGCGAGCCGGCCGTCGCGCTCGAACACCAGGGTGGGCGTCATGCTCGAGCGCGGCCGCTTGCCGGGTTGCACCCGGTTGGCGATCGGCCGGCCGTCGGCATCGGCCGGCGCGAACGAGAAGTCGGTGAGCTGGTTGTTCAGCAGGTAGCCGCCGGGCAGCCCGGTGCCGCCGTCGGCCAGGATGCGCGAACCCCACATCGCCTCGATCGTGGTCGTCATGGCGATCGCTCGGCCTTGCGCATCGACGATCGAGACGTGGCTCGTGCCGTGCTCGGGCTGCTCGGGTTGCGGCGCGTACACCGCGCGACTGGGCGCCGGCACCCCCGGCGGCGCCGAGTGCATGCTGGAGGCCCCGATGCGTTGCGCACGCTGGCGCAGGTAGGCGTCGTCGAGCAGGCTGCCCCAGCGGCCGCCCGGCGGGCTGACGAAGTCGGGGTCGCCGACGTACAGGTTGCGATCGGCGAAGGCCAGCCGCGCGGCCTCGGTGTACAGGTGCAACCAGTCGGCCGAAGGCAACCCGTCGCGCAACGGCGCGCCGACCGCCGGCCCGAATTCCATCAGCTTGAGGATCTGCATCAGCGCGAGGTGCCCGGACGACGGCGGCGGGAAGCCGCAGACGCGCCAACGCTTCCAGTCGTCGCACAGCGCAGCGCGCCGTTGCGGCTGGTAGGCCGCAAGGTCCTCTTCGCTGAGACGGCCGGGATTGCCGGGAAACGATCGCACGCGCTGCACCAGGTCGCGCGCGATCGGGCCGCGATAGAACGCTTCGCTGCCGCGCTGCGCGATGGTGCGCAGCACCGCGGCCAGTGCCGGGTTCTTCAGCTGGTGACCCACCGGCCAGGGCTCGCCGCTGGCGTCGTAGAAGAACGCGTCGGCCTGCGGCTGGCGGCGCAACGCGACCTCGGACTCGAGCAGTTGGTGCATGCGCGGGCTGACCGGGAAGCCTTGCTCGGCCAGCGCGATCGCCGGTTCGAACAGCCGGGCCCACGGCAACTGGCCGTGCTGCCGGTGCGCCATCTCGAGCGCACGCAAGGCGCCGGGCACGCCGACCGAGCGGCCCCCGATCACCGCCTGGCCCGGTGGCATTGGCTTGCCATCGGCTTGCAGGAACAGCCGCTCGTCGGCTTGCGCAGGGGCCGTCTCGCGGCCGTCGAACGCCTCGACGCGCGTGCCGTCCCAATGCAGGATGAAAGCGCCGCCGCCGATGCCGCTGGACTGCGGCTCGACCAGCGTGAGCACCATCTGCACCGCGATCGCGGCATCGATCGCCGAGCCGCCGGCCTTCAGCATCCGATAGCCGGCTTCGGTGGCCAGCGGGTTGGCCGTCGCGACGGCGAAGCGCTTGGCCAGGACGCCCGTCTGAGTGCCGAGGCCCGACGGTGCCTCGTGCGCGAGCGCCGGCGCATCGCTGGCATCGATGCCGCGCGGCGGCGCGCCGCAGGCCAGCAGCGCCGCGCAAAGCGCGGCCGCGAACGATCGTTGCCGGCCCCTCAGGGCTTGGGCGCGCGCCACGCGCCGATCACCTGGTCGAACGCGACGGCGCGGCGCCTCACCTTGCCGAAGTTCTCGGTGATGCGGCAGGCGGGCTCGACCATCTTGCCGATGTTCATCGACGAGGTCTTGAACGCCGTGATCGATCCGTCCGCCGCGCGGATGACCTCATCGACCACTTCGACGCGCTGCGCCTTGTTGTCGGTGCTCTCGACGCGCAGGAACACCACGTCGTTCGGACCGGCGTCCTTGGGCGCGAGGTTGTACACCCAGTCGCGCGCCATGTTGCCGTTGGGCCGCACGCCGGTGCGCTGCTCGACGTAGTCGACCGAGTAGCCTTTCTTCTCGATCCACTCGCTGCAGTCGCGCATCCACTTCGAGCCTTCGGCCGCCGCGGCACCGCCAACGGCGCAGGCTGCCAGCGCCGCGGCCACGAGCGCTCTAGTGCAGCGACACACCGGTCTTCGCCTGCAGCTCGGCGCGCGTGACGCCGGGCGCCATCTCCACCACCTTCAGGCCGTGCGGGGTGATGTCGAGCACCGCGAGGTCGGTGATGATGCGATCGACCACGCCCACGCCGGTGAGCGGCAGCGTGCACTGCGGCAGGATCTTCAGATCGGTGGAGCCGTCCTTCTTGGTGGCCACGTGCTCCATCAGCACGACGACGTTCTTGACGCCGGCCACCAGGTCCATCGCGCCGCCCATGCCCTTGACCATCTTGCCGGGGATCATCCAGTTCGCGAGATCGCCCTTCTCGCTGACCTGCATCGCGCCGAGGATCGCGAGGTTGATCTTGCCGCCGCGGATCATGCCGAAACTGTCGGCGCTGCTGAAGATGCTCGAGCCCGGCAACGTGGTGACGGTCTGCTTGCCGGCGTTGATGAGGTCGGCGTCGATCTCGTCCTCGGTGGGGAACGGCCCGATGCCGAGCAGCCCGTTCTCGCTTTGCAGCCACACCTCCATGCCCTTGGGCACATGGTTGGCCACCAGCGTCGGCAAGCCGATACCGAGGTTCACGTAGTAGCCGTCCTGCAGTTCCTTCGCCGCGCGGGCGGCCATTTCATCGCGAGTCCATGCCATCGTGTGTCTCCTTCAGGCCAGCGCCCGGGTCGCCCGAAGGGCGCTGAGGCCCGCTTCGGGGGCCGCGAACGAAGCGAGTGTGGTCATTTCGCCCGCACGGTGCGTTGTTCGATGCGCTTCTCGGGCTTCGCATTGAGCACGATGCGGTGCACGAAGATGCCCGGCAGGTGAATCTGGTCGGGATCGAGCGCGCCGGTCTCGACGATCTTCTCGACTTCGACGATCGTCGTCTTGCCGGCCATTGCCACGTTGGGGTTGAAGTTGCGCGCGGTCTTGCGGAACTGCAGGTTGCCGCTCTGGTCGGCCAGATAGGCCTTGACCAGCGACAGTTCGGGCACCAGCGAGCGCTCCATCACGTAGGGATGACCATCGAACTCGCGCACCTCCTTGCCTTCGGCGACGATGGTGCCGACGCCGGTGCGCGTGAAGAACGCCGGAATGCCCGCGCCGCCTGCGCGCAGCTTCTCGGCCAGCGTGCCCTGCGGCGTGAACTCGAGCTCGAGTTCGCCGGCCAGGTACTGGCGCTCGAACTCCTTGTTCTCGCCGACGTAGCTGGCGATCATCTTCTTGATCTGTCGCGTGGCCAGCAGCTTGCCGAGGCCGAAGCCGTCGACCCCCGCGTTGTTGGAGATGGCGGTGAGGTTCTTGGCGCCGCTGTCCTTCAGCGCGTCGATCAGCGCCTCGGGAATCCCGCACAGGCCGAAGCCACCGACGGCGATCAGCATGCCGTCGCGCACGATGCCGTCGAGCGCGGCGGCCGCGTTCGGATAGACCTTGTTCATGCGAGGTGTCCCCGTGCTCGTGGAACCGCGAAGCGTACTACTTAAGGCATTACGTAGGTGCTACGTAGAATCGCGTAATGAGCATCACAGGATTCGACGACGTCGAGATCGACGTGCCGGCGCTCAGGGCGCTGCTCGAGGGCGACACCTTTGCGGCGTGGGTGCGCGCGATCGGCCTGCAGCTCACGCATGCGCTGGCCGGCGAGGTCGAGCTGGCGCTGCCGGTGACGCCGCAGCACGTGCACGGCGGCGGCGTGCTGTGCGGCCAGACGATGATGGCCGCGGCCGACACCGCGATGGTGCTGGCGATCAGCACGCTCACCGACGGCTTCAAGCCGATGACCACCGTGCAACTGCAGACCAGCTTCCTGCGCCCGATCGCCGGCGACGCCGGCACCGCACGCGTCACCGCACGCGTGCTGCGCAAGGGCAAGAACCTGGTGTTCGGCGAGATCGAAGTCGCCGATCCGAAGGGGGCGCTGGCCGCGCACGCCACCACCACCTACGCGTTGCTGTAGGGCTGCGATTGCACCCCAGGCGAAAGGCGACGCCGTGAGCTCGGTCTCGCTCGACTACCGCACCGCGTTCGAGCTGGCGCCGATCGGCCTGGTGCTGTCGCGGCAGCGCCAGATCGTCGACTGCAACGAGCGCGCGCTCGAGATGTTCGGCGCCGCGCGCGTGATGCTGGTGGGCCGTTCGTTCGAGGTGCTCTACCCGACGCACGAGGAGTTCGAGCGCACCGGCGAGCGCATCGTCGCCAGCCTCGATGCGCAGGGCTGGTATGCCGACGACCGCGTGATGAAGCGGCTCGCCGGCAGGCACGCCGGCGAGCTGTTCTGGTGTCACGTGTCGGGCCGGGCGCTCAACCCGCGCGAGCCGCACGAAGCCGGCATCTGGGCCTTCGAGGACTTGTCGTCGCGCCGCAAGCTCAAGCTCGAGCTCACCGCGCGCGAGCGCGAGATCGCCGCGTTGCTGATCGACGGCCTGACCAGCAAGCTGATCGGCAAGCGCCTGTCGATCAGCCCGCGCACCGTCGACGTCTACCGCGCGCGGCTGATGCGCAAGGTGGGCGCGGTGACGACGCCGGAGCTGGTGAACAAGCTGCTGGCCGGTTAGACGATCTTCTCGCGCAACCACCCCGGCAGCGCCATCGACTGGTTGGTGGCAAAGTCGAGCCAGACCATGCGCGCGCCACCTTCGGCCCAGACGGTGCCCGGGTCGTCTTGGCGCTCCATTGTGATGAAGGTGTCGAAGCTGGTCTTGCCCACCGCGGTGACGTGGTGCTTGACGAGCACGTCACCGGGATATCGCAGCTGCTTGATGAAGCTGCAGTACGCATTGACGATGACCGGCCCCTGTTTGCTCTGCTCGGGCATGCAGCCGATGCTGCGGCACCAGTCGATGCGCGAGGTCTCCATGTAGCGAAAGTAGACCGTGTTGTTGACATGGCCCATCGCGTCCATGTCGCCCCAGCGGATCGGAATGATCGATTCGTAGACCAGTTTCTTGTGCGCCGGTGCCGTGAACCGCATTCAGGCCTCGCCCAGCCGCCCGCAGCGGCCTGATCCCCTGCAGGGCAGCTTCTCAGTCTTGGGTGGCGCGGCAACGCTCGCAAGGCGGTCGCGGCCAGGCTCATGTCGCGCAGTGAAGCGAGGGGGCAACGCGCCGACCGGAGCGAGCGCAGCGAGCCAGCGGGCCATCTCAGCCCTCTTTGCGAGTCCCCAGCGCCGCGCTCAAGCGCACCACCGTCGCGCGCAACTCTTCCATCTGCGCCAGCAGGCGCGCCTGCTCCGCCTTGATGGCCGCCAGCTGCTCGGCCGCGGTCAGCACCTCATCCTTCAGCGGCTCCGGAATCACGCTCACGTCGAGGTGGGGCTCGCCGCACAGGAGATGCGCCCAGCGCGCCTCGCGTGCACCCGGGGCACGCGGCAACTTGCGCACATGGGGTGGTGTCTTGTCTTGCAGCTCGTCGAGAAATCCCTCGACCGCCGAGATGTCGGCAAACCGATGCAGCCGCTCGCAGTTGGCGCGCAGCTCGGCGGCCGTCTGCGGCCCGCGCAGCATCAGCACCGCCAGCAGTGCCACCGCAGCGCCGGGCAGCGCCCACGCGCGCGGCAGGTTGTGCTCGTAGCGCGAGACGCGCGAACCGCTCGACTCGACCACCAGGTTGGCGGCGCGCAACGTGTCGAGCGCCTGCAGCGCCTCGGCGTCGCTCACCGTCATGACCGGATCGCGCGCCGTCTTCTGGTTGCAGCCGGCGACCAGCGCGTTGAGCGACAGCGGATAAGTGTCTGGCACGGTGGCCTGCTTCTCCACCAGCACGCCCAGCACCCGGGCTTCGATTGCCGTCAACTGCCGCATCGGCGGGCGCCCGGCTCGTCAGGCCAGGCCGAAGCCGTCGTCGGCAGCGAGCACCGCGCCGTTGATGAAGTGGCTTTCGTTGGCGCACAGCATCATCAGCGCGGTATCGAGATCCTGCGGTGCACCGACGCGGCGGCGCGGCAGCATGGCGATCAGCTTCTGGCCGCCGTCGGTCTGCCAGTGGTGGTGGTTGATCTCGGTGTCGATGTAGCCGGGGCACAGCGCATTGACGTTGATGCCGTAGCGCCCCCATTCGAGCGCCATGGCACGCGTCATGTGCACCACCGCGGCCTTGCTCATGCTGTAGACGCCGAGCTGACCCAGCACCTTGAGCCCCGCCATCGACGCGATGTTGACGATGCGCCCGCCGGTGAAGGTGCCCGGAGCCGCGCCGCGGGCGCGCGCGATCATCCGTTTGGCCACCTCCTGCGCGACGAAGAACGCGCCGCGCGTGTTGGTGTTCATCACGTAGTCGTAGTCCTCCGGGCCGACCTCGAGCAGCTTGTTGGTCACGCTGACGCCGGAGTTGTTGACCAGGATGTCGAGCGCGCCGCATTCGGTTTCGGCGTGCGCCACCGCGGCCTTGATGCCGTGCGTGTCGGTGACGTCCAGCGCCACCACGTGCGCATCGCCGCCCCCCGCCTCGAGCTCGGCGCGCAGCGTCTTGAGCCGCTCCACGCGGCGCGCGGCCAGCACGACCGCAGCGCCCGCCTTGCTGAGCGTGCGCGCGAACTGCGCGCCCAGGCCGCTGGAGGCCCCGGTCACCAAGGCGACCCGGCCGGACAAATCAATCGCGTAGCTCACTCCCGCACTCCCGTATCGCAACTGCTCGGCGCCGAAGATAGCACGCGAGCGATGGCATCATGACGAACGGCTTGCTCACCTAGAATCGGCGCACGCTGTGCGACACGCCCGCCACAGGATCGCCCGATGACGCAGCAGGAAATCATCCAGCAGTACGGCCCGCGCGAAGCCATGGAGTACGACGTGGTGGTGGTGGGCGCCGGCCCGGCCGGGCTCGCCACCGCGATCCATTTGAAGCAGCTGGCGTCGAAGGATGGGCGTGAGGTGTCGGTGGTGGTGCTCGAGAAAGGGTCCGAGCCCGGCTCGCACATCCTGTCGGGCGCCGTGATGGACCCACGCGCGATCGTCGAGCTGTTCCCCAACTGGCAGGAGCTGGGCGCACCGCTGAAGCAGCTGGTGACGGGCGACGACGTGCTGTTCCTGTCGGCCACCGGCGCGACGCGCACGCCCGATTGGCTGGTGCCGCGCAACCTGCACAACGACGGCTGCTACGTCGTCTCGCTGGAAGACGTGGTCAAGTGGCTGGCGCAGCAGGCCGAGGCGCTGGGCGTCGAAATCTTCCCCGGCTTCGCCGCCGCCGAGGTGCTGTACGACGATCTGGGCCGCGTCAAGGGCGTGGCCACCGGCAATGTCGGTGTCGGCAAGGACGGGCAGCCGCACGACGGCTTCCAGCTCGGCATGGAGCTGCATGGCAAGTACACGGTGTTTGCCGAAGGCGCGCGCGGCCACCTCGGCAAGCAGCTGATTGCGCATTTCAAGCTCGACGAAGGACGCGACCCGCAGAGCTTCGCGATCGGCATCAAGGAGCTGTGGGAGGTGCCGCCCGACAAGGCCAGGCCGGGGCTCGTGGTGCACACCGCGGGCTGGCCGATGACCGACGCCTTCGGCGGCGGCTTTCTGTATCACCTTCCCGACAACAAGGTGACGCTCGGCTTCGTGATCGGACTGGACTATGCGAACCCGTACCTCAGTCCGTTCGAGGAGACGCAGCGCTGGAAGACGCACCCGGCGATCCGCCAGCACATCGAAGGCGGCAAGCGCCTCGGCTACGGCGCACGCGCGATCAACAACGGCACGCCGCAGGCGTTGCCGAAGACTGTGTTTGCGGGCGGCGCGCTGGTCGGCTGCGACGCCGGCTATCTGAATGCCGCGCGCATCAAGGGCAGCCACGCCGCGATCAAGAGCGGCATGCTGTGCGCCGGCGCGCTGCACGAAGCGCTCGCGGCGGGCCGCTCGCGCGACGAGCTGAGCGCCTACCCGGCGGCGTTTGCCGCCAGTTGGCTGAACGAGGAGCTGCAGCGCCACCGCAACTTCAAGCTGTGGTTCAAGAAGGGCAAGCTGGTCGGCAACCTGATGACCGGCATCGAGCATTGGCTGCTCCCCAAGCTCGGCGTGCACAACCCGCCGTGGACGTTGCACGCCACCCGGCGCGACCACGAATACCTGCTCCCGGCCGCACAGTGCGAGAAGATCGACTATCCCAAGGCCGATGGCAAGCTCACGTTCGACCGCCTGAGCTCGGTGTTCGTCAGCAACACCAACCACGAGGAAAACCAGCCGTCGCACCTGACGCTGAAGGACGCGTCGCTGCCGGTGGCCGTGAACCTGCAGATCTACGGCGGCCCCGAGGCGCGCTATTGCCCCGCTGGCGTCTATGAGTTCGTGGCTGCCGAAGGCGGCGGAGAGCGCCTGCAGATCAATGCGCAGAACTGCGTGCACTGCAAGACCTGCGACATCAAGGACCCGCGGCAGAACATCGTCTGGGTCACGCCCGAGGGTGGCGGCGGTCCCAACTACGTCGGCATGTGAGCGCGGCTCGGTCGGGCATTGAACCGATCGCGGCCGCTCGGCAACTGAGGGGCACGCCCGAAGGTGTACAACGACGCCGGCGCACGCCGGTTTGCGGCCGTGCGCCGGCCGCACGCCCGGTGGCCCGAAGGACCCGCATGACGAACCCCGCGTTCCACCGCATCGCCTGCTTCGCTGCTGCGCTGCTGGCCGGCCTGCTGGCGGCCTGCGCCGGCCCGGGCACGGTGCCCGACGCGCCAGTGGCCTCGGCGCCGCCCACCAGCACCTTGGCGCCGGCGCTGCGCTGCATGGACACGATGCTGCTCGACCACGGCGTGCGCGATTTGTCCGTGATCGTCGAAGACCTGACCGATCCGTCGCAGCAGAAGGCCCAGGCTGGCACCAAGGACATGCTGGTCACCGTGGTGTCGGACATGACGCAGCGCAGCCGCGCGATCCGCCTGGTGGCCTCCAACGCCGACTGGGGCCAGACCGTGTCGGTGATGAACCAGGCCCAGAAGCGCGAGCCGTACGCGGTGGCGCCGCAGTTCGCGCTGCGTGGCGCGCTGCGCACGCGCGACGGCGGCCGCACGGTCGGCCTCGATCTGACGCTGTTGACCACGCAGGACATGAGCGTGGTGCCCGGCACCGCGACGCAGAACGCCGCGCTGCTGAAGAACGGCAACGCGGAGTTCGTCAAGTTCGGCCAGCCGATCGTCGTGCCCGCAGGCAGCGTGGCACAGGCGCAGCGCGCGCTGGCCGAGCTGGCCGTGATCGAACTGTTCGGGCGCCTGTCGAAGGTGCCGTACTGGAGCTGCCTGGGCGCCGGCGCCGACAACCCGGCGGTGGCCGCCGAGATCCAGGACTGGTACGACTCGATGGCCGCGCGGCCGGCCGAGATCGTCACCTATTTCCAGCAGCAGCTGCGCATCCGCCAGGCCTACGGCGGGCCGATCGACGGCACCGTCAGCAACGAGTTCAAGGACGCGGTGATGCGCACGCGCGACGCGCTCGGCCTGTCGCGCGAGCCCAAGCTGTCGCTCGACCTGTTCAAGGCCTACCTCGGCGCCGATGTCGCCACTCTGCAGGCGAAGCTCAAGGCGGCCGCGCCCGCCGCCACCGCGGCGCCGGTGGCGCAGCCGGCGCCGCTGACGCTGCGGGTGGCCAGCTCGGCCGACGGCCGCAGCCTGGCACGCGGCGAGGCGGTGCAGCTGTCGATCCGGCCGAGCCGCGACGCGCACGTGTACTGCTACCTGCAGGACGAGAAGCGCCAGGTGACGCGCTTCTTCCCCAACCGCTTCCAGCGCGACTCGCGCGTCGCGCCGGCCACCGGCCTGCAACTGCCCGGCTCGCAGCGCTTCGAGCTGACGATGAACACGCGCGGCGTGCCCGAGACGGTGGCGTGCTTTGCCACCGATCGCGACGTGCTGGCCGAGCTGCCGCCGGGTGTCAACGGCAGCGACTTCCAGCCGCTGCCGGCAGCCACGCTCGATCAGGTGCGCCAGGCCTTCGTCAAGGTCTCCGGCGGCGCGCTGGCGCACGAGTCGCTCGAACTGCTCGCCCGCTGAGCCTGGCGCCACGGCCCGACGACGGTTGCCCGCCGCCCGGTGGGGGCGTGCGCGCGTGCCCGCGCTGCACCCGCGCATTCAGCTTGAACCGGCGCACGCGGCCGCGCAACCCATCGGCAATCCTCCCAACTAGGAGTTCCCGCATGGCCGGCCCGGCAGCAACCCCGCCCATTGGGCGCACCCTCCTCTGGATCGCCATCGCCGGCAGCGCCGCGCTGACGGCGCCGCTGCACGCCCAGCCCTGCGGCGGCACGCTCGGCCAGAAGTCGACCGACAGCCTCGAGCGCTACAGCATGATCAACGCGCAGTGCGGCGCGCTGGCCGCACCGATGACGGTGCACCGTGCGGCGCAGCTCGATCTCTACGACAAGCCGGTGATGGCAGTGACTGCCGCGCCCGCCGCCTCGGCAGCGGCCGTCAATGCACCGGTGCCACCGCTGCTGGCCCCGCCGATTCCCACCGCCCCGCCGACGCGCGACCAGTTGCGCGTGATGTCGCTCGCCCCCGCGCTGATGGACGCGGCGCGCGACAACCAGGTCGACCCGCTGCTGCTGCACGCCATCGCGCACATCGAATCGCGCCACAACCCGCGTGCCGTCTCGAAGGCCGGCGCGCGCGGCGTGATGCAGGTGATGCCGGCCACCGGCAAGCGCTTCGGCGTCAACAATCCGGAGCAGGGCCTGTTCGACGCGTCGACCAACCTGCGGGCCAGCGCGGCCTACCTGCACACGCTGCGCGGCCGTTACGGCGACGACCTGCGCCTCGTGCTGGCGGCCTACAACGCCGGCGAAGGGGCGGTCGACAAGGCCGGCGGCGCGGTGCCGCCCTACCCCGAAACCCAGGCCTACGTGCGCGACGTGCTCGCCGTGTACCGCACGCTGACCTCGACCTTCTCGGTGAGCGCCACCGGTGAACTGATCAAGCGCTCGGGCAAGACGTCATGACCGAGCGTCGAACCGTCGCGAGCGAACGCATCCCCTTCGGGGGCAAGGCGCGCAGCGCCAAGGGGGCCCTATGAGCATGTCGGCGTATTTCAGGAGTGCCGCAGTCACGCGCGAAGGCGCGTTCGCGCGCTACAGCGACCTGGTGCTGGTCGGAGGCATCGTCGCCATCGTCGCGATGATGATCCTGCCGCTGCCGGCCTGGCTGATCGACATGCTGGTGGCGCTCAACATCGCCTCGGGCCTGGTGCTGCTGCTGCTGGGCGTGTACATCGCGTCGCCGCTGGAGTTCTCGGTGTTCCCGAGCGTGCTCTTGATGACCACGCTGTTCCGGCTCTCGCTGTCGATCGCCACCACGCGCATGATCCTGCTGCACGGCAACGCCGGCCACATCATCGACACCTTCGGCAAGGTGGTGGCCGGCGGCAACCTGGTGGTGGGCCTGGTGGTGTTCCTGATCATCACGGTGGTGCAGTTCATCGTGATCGCCAAGGGCGCCGAGCGCGTGGCCGAGGTCGCCGCGCGCTTCTCGCTCGATGCCATGCCCGGGAAGCAACTGTCGATCGACTCCGACCTGCGCTCCGGCCTGATCGACAAGGACGAGGCCAAGCGGCGACGCCGCAACCTGGAGATGGAGAGCAAGCTGCACGGCTCGCTCGACGGTGCGATGAAGTTCGTGAAGGGCGACGCGATCGCCGGCATCGTGATCATCGTGATCAACCTGCTCGGCGGCCTGGCCATCGGCGTGATGATGCAGGACCTCGACATCGGCACCGCGATCACCAAGTACTCGATCCTGACGATCGGCGAAGGCATGGTCGCGCAGATCCCGGCGCTGCTGGGCGCGATGGCCGCCGGCCTGATCGTCACCCGCACCAGCGACGAGGAGGACAAGCACCTGGGCGACTCGATCCGCAAGCAGATGATGGCCAAGCCGCGCGTGCTGCTGGTGGCCGGCGGCATCTGCATCCTGATGGCGTTCGTGCCGGGGTTCCCGACCACGGTGTTCTTCACGCTCGCCCTGGTGCTCACGTCCACGGGCGCGCTGCTGACCCCGAGCCTGCGCGACAAGCTGATGAACCTGCGCAATCCCGCGGTGCAGAGCCTGGTCAAGCGCCTCGACACGCCGCAGCAGGTGACCGCCACCGCGTTGCCGCAGCAGCGCCCCGCGGTACCGCTGCTGCTGCGCGTGCCGGCCAAGGTGCTGGCCGACAACAACGCCCAGCGCCTGAGAGTCACGCTGGAGGAAGTGCTCGACGAGTTCCAGCTCAATCTGGGCCTGAACCTGCCGCGCATCCATCTGCATGGCCAGGGTGCCGCGGGCGATGCCGACCAATGGGAGCTGCTGGCGTTCGAAGTGCCGATCGCCTCCGGCGCCCTGCCCGACGAGCCGCACGTCGCGCTCGGCGACCCGGTGCGCCAGGCGCTGCGTCGCAACGCGCCGCTGTTCCTCGGCGCACAGGACACCACCAACCTGCTCACGCGCGCCTCGGCCGAGGTGCCCGACATCGTCAAGGAAGTGCTGCGCGCGCTGCCCCTGCAGCGTGTGTCGGAAGTGCTGCGGCGCCTGGTCAGCGAGGGGGTCTCGATCCGCAACCTGCGCGACATCCTGGAAGGCCTGGCCGAGATCGCCCAGCGCGACAAGGACGTGCACGCGCTCACCGAATTCACCCGCGTCGCGCTGCGCCGTCAGATCAGCCACATGGTGGCGCCGCAGGGCCGCCTCGGCGCGCTCATGCTGCAGCCGCAGGTCGAGGAAATGCTGCGCCAATCGGTGCGCTCCAATGGCGGCGTGTCCCAGCTGGCGCTGGAGCCCGACACCGCGCGCCGCCTGTGCGACGCCATCGCTGGCTCGGTGCAACGCCACGCCCCGGCCGCCCTGGTGACCGCGATCGACGTGCGCTGGCACGTGCGCAAGCTGATCGAGGCCGAGTGCTTCGACCTGCCGGTGCTCTCCTACCACGAGCTGATGCCCACGCTGAAGCTCGACGTGCTCGACCGCGTGCCCTCTCCCGGCGCGCCGATGCTGCCGGCGTCCTGAACCCCCTGCACGGGGCGTCGCGGCGCCGCCGCGTGCGGGACTCCGGGGGCCTGGCGCCCCTACGTAGCGACCGCCTGCGCGGATGCAAAAAACTGAACCGGGGGCTCCGGGGGCGCAACCCATCGGCAATCCCCCCAACTAGGAGTCCCCGCATGGCCGGCATCGCTCGCACCCAGTGCCTTCGGCAGTGGCTCCTCGGCTGCCTGAAGCGCTGCGCCTGGATCGCCTTGGCCGCCGGCGTGATGGCCGCCCAGGCAGGGACGATGCCCAACGCCGGCCGGCCCGTGACGATCACGGCCCGCGAGCAGCCGATCGGCGCCTTCCTGCAGGACCTGTTCGCCACCATGGACGTGCCCGCGTCGATCAGCCCGGGCGTGACCGGCAACGTCAACGGCACGTTCTCGGGCCCCGCCGAGAAGGTGCTGCGCGACATGGCGCGCGTCTACAACCTGATCACCTACTTCGACGGCAGCGTTATGCACGTGGGCCCAGCCAACGAGCAGGCCCGCCGCACCTACGCCGTCGCCCCCGCGGTCGGAGACCGCCTGCTGCGCGAAGTCGCCGACATGAACCTCACCGACGGGCGCAACACGCTGCGCCGCAGTGCCGACGGCAACATGGTGGCTGCCGGCGCCCGCCGCTTCGTCGAGCAGGTGGACGAACTGCTGCGCGCCGGTCAGGCCCAGGACGCCGCGCCGGTTCCGCCCGCGGCCGCCGACTTCCGCGTCTTCTACCTGCGCTACGCCTGGGCCCAGGACGTCACGATGACGCTCGGCGGCCGCCAGGTCGTCGTGCCCGGCGTCGCGTCGATCCTGCGCTCGCTGGTCGACCCCAACTCGTACAACACCTACCGGCCGCTCGGCCGCGAGGTGCTGTTGCGCCCGACCCAGCCGTCGCTGAAGGGCCAGGGCCTGATCGGCCAGGGCGTCTCCAGCAAGACGCCCACCACCGGCGAGGCGGCGCGCAACAACGCGATCGACAACCTGGTCACCGCGCTGGCGCGAACCGCGTCGTCGTCCGATGCCGCGTCGTCGCCGGCCGGCTATCCCGACCCGAACCAGGTGCGCATCGAGGCCGACCAGCGGCTCAACGCGGTGATCGTGCGCGATGCGGCCGAACGCCTGCCGCGCTACGAACAGCTGATCGCCTCGCTCGACGTCGAGCCGCAGTCGCTCGAGATCGAAGCCACCATCATCGACGTCAACACCGACAAGGCGCGCGAACTCGGCATCGAATGGCGCTGGAGCAACGACGGGCGCAGCGCGTCGTTCCAAGGCGCGGTGCCGACGCTCGGCAACGGCGGCGTCGCGTCCGTGGTGCTGGGCTCGCTCGGCCAGTTCTTCGCCCGCATCCGTGCGCTGCAGAACGAAGGTGCGGCGCGCATCGTCTCGAGCCCGCAGGTGGTCACGCTGTCCAACGTGGAGGCGGTGTTCGACAACACCTCGACCTTCTTCGTCCGCGTGGCCGGCCGCGAGCAGGTGGATCTGTTCAACGTCAGCGCCGGCACCACGCTGCGCGTGACCCCCCACGTGTTCCGCGACCGCGAGCAGACCCGCATCAAGCTGCTGGTCAACGTCGAGGACGGCAACATCACCAACCGCCAGGTCGATCAGATTCCCGTCGTCGAGCGCTCCACCGTCAACACGCAGGCCCTGATCGCCGAGGGCGAAAGCCTGCTGATCGGCGGCATGGTGCGCGAGACCAACGCCACCAGCGAAGACAAGGTGCCCGGGCTCGGCGACGTGCCGGTGGTGGGCAACCTGTTCAAGACCAAGGCCACGCAGAACACACGCGTCGAGCGCATGTTCCTGATCACGCCGCGCATGGCGGGCACCCGTCCGGCGGCGCCGCAAGCCACGCTGGGCACGCTGCGCGCCGGCCCGACCCCGGTGGCGCCCGCCGCGCCCAACGGCGTGCCGACTCCGGCGCCGGCTGCGCTGCCTGGCCTGCAGACCACAGCGCCGGCGCAGACCCCGGCCCGCGTGGCCACGGCACCTCAGGCCGCTGCGCCCGCCCCGGCAACGCCAGCGCCGGCCCCTGCGCCGGCCCCGATGGCACCGCCGACCCGGGCCTCGGTGGTGGTCGACCTCGACGCGATGCCGAGCAGCCCGCCGCCGCGCGGCCCGGCGCAGGACGGCAGCGCGGGCCGCCCCACGCCGACCCGCATCAACACCTCGCAGACCAACTGAAACCAACAACAGGAGCGCCCGACCATGGACCGCGCCGCCCTTCCCGTCGAATCGATGGACGCCCTCGAGTTGCGCGTCCTGCAAGGCCCGCAGAGCGGTGCCCGCGCGCCGCTGACGGCCGGCATGCCGTGCCTGCTGGCGGCGGGGCCCGACGGCGGCGACGGCGCCGACATCGTGCTGCGCGAACCCGGTGTCGCCCCGACGCGCGTGCGCGTCAGCGCCGATGCACCGCACGCGATCCTCGAAGTGCTGCAAGGCGAGGTCCAGCTTGGCGGAGAGACACTGCAGGCCGGCTCGCAGACGCTGTGGCCGATGCATGCTCCGCTGCACATCGGTGCGCTCGTCGTGGCCTTTGGCCGCGCCTGCGTCGATCACTGGCCGTCACCGAGCGGCCAGACCGATGGAACACCCGCAGCGGACCCGGCGACGAGCGCGCCAGACAACCCGCCGCTGCGCCGCCGCGCCGAGGTTTGGCTGGCGGCCATGGGCGCCGGCGTGCTGGTGGTGTGCGCGGCGGCACTCTGGATTGCGCATGCCGCGGCGGCGGCGCCGGCCGGCGCGGCCGCGCCCGACGCGGCCGCGCTGTCCACCGCCTTGCGCGGCACCGAGTTCGCGACCCTGCAAGCGGTTCGTGGCGCCGACGGTGCGCTGACGCTGCGCGGGCGCCTGGCAAGTGATTCGGCACGCCAGAAGCTCGATGCCTGGCTGCTCGCGCTCGGGGTGCCGGCGCGGGTCGACGTGGTGGTCGACGAAGCCGTGGCGCGCGAGGTGGCCGAGGTGTTCCGGGTCAACGGCGTCGCCGTCAAGGCCACCGTCGCAGCCCCGGGGCGGATCGACGCCGAAGCGGCCGAGCGCGATGCCGAGCGGCTCGCGCGCGCCGAAGAAGTGGTGCGCCGCGACGTGCGCGGTCTCGAGCAACTCGCCGTGCGCAACACCGCCAAGCCGCTGCCACTGCCGATGCCGCCGATTTCCGACGACCCGGGCAAGCGCATCGCCTCGCTGATCACGTCCGAGCCGGCCTACCTCGTGACGGCCGACGGCTCCCGCTATTTCGTCGGGGCGCTGCTGCCGAGCGGGCACCGCGTGGCCCGCATCAACCCCGGCAGCGTGACCCTCGAGCTGCACGGCCAGCAAACCACCTTGAACTTCTGAGTCCCCACCCGCAACACACCTAGCAAGGAGTATCCCTATGAGCGACATCACCTCACTGCAGCAACTCGCCCTCAGCAACTTGCCGCAGACCACCGCCACCACCAAGCGCCCGACGAACTTCTTCGAAGCGTTGTCGCTGGCCTGGGCCAGTGCGCTCGACCGCCAGGCGCAAGTCGTCTCCGACAAGTCGCAGACCGTCGCCGACGGCGGCGACCAGATCAGCGACATCACGCTGCTGACCGCCGAGGCGTCGAAGCTCAACTTCATGGCCACCAGCTCGAACACCTCGATGTCGGAGGCGTCCAAGTCGCTGGAAGCCGTCGCTCGCAAGGGGTAAGCCATGACGATCGAAGCCGCCATCACTGCGCCGATCGGGGCCGCGTCGACCGCTGGCGCGGCGACCGGCCACGTGCAGGCCGGCTACGGCGTCTCGCTGTCGGACTTCGGCTCGTTCCAGCAGGCGCTGGGGCAAGCCGGGGCCCGCTTGGAAGCGCGGCCCGTCGGCACCGCCAGCGAAGCCGTCAAGGTGCTGTCCGCGCCGTTCGACCACATCAACACCGAAGCCAACCAGCTGTCGGCCGCTGCGCAGGCCGCCAAGGCCGACGGCGGTGCGATGAGCCCGGGCGACATGGTGATGCTGACCGCGCGCTGCCAGGAGTTCAGCTTTCACTGCACGCTGATGTCCAACATCGCCAATCGCACGTCGGACGGCCTGCAGCAGATGTTCAAACAACAGTCCTGAAGAAAGAAACGTCATGCCCGCGCCGCGCTCGATGACCCCGCTCTCACGTCTGGCCATGGCGGCGCTCGCCGCCGCCACGCTGATGCTCGCCGCCTGCTCCGAACAGGAGCTGTACGGCGAGCTCAGCGAGCGGCAGGCCAACGAGATGGTGGCGGTGCTGCGCAGCGCCGGCATCGAGGCCGACAAGACCTCGCACGAGGGCAAGTTCTCGGTCACCACCTCGCACAGCGACTTCTCGCAGGCCGTGCGCACGCTCAACGCGCAGGGCTATCCGCGCGAGAGCTTCGACACCATGGGCAAGGTGTTCAAGCGCGAAGGGTTCGTGTCGTCGCCGCTCGAGGAGCGTGCGCGCCTGATGCACGCGATGTCGCAGGAAATCGCCAACACCATCGCCAACATCGACGGCGTGGTGACCGCGCGCGTGCACCTGGTGATGCCCGAGCGCAATCCGCTGGTCGACAAGCCGCAGCCAGCGGCCGCATCGGTGTTCATCAAGCATCGACCCGACAAGAATCTGTCGGCGCAGACCTCGCAGATCAAGGCGCTGGTCGTCAACAGCATCGAAGGCCTGGCCTACGACAACGTGACGGTCGCGCTGTTCCCCGCCGACGGCCTGACCCGCGAGCCGGCTCCCGCCAGCTCGGCAGTCGGGGCCAATGCAGCCGCTCTGCTGGTGCCGCTGCTGGCCGGTGGCGCTGCCGGCGCGCTGGCGCTCGGCGGTGGCGGGCTGCTGTGGTGGCGCCGCCGCCGCGCGCCCGCTGTCGCCACGCTGACGCTGGTCGCGCCGGCGTCCGCCGGCAAGCTCCCGGCGCCCGCGCAGAAGGCCACCGAAGATGCCAAGGCGGCCTTTCGCCGCGCGATGAGCCGCCCGTGAACACGAGCGCGTCCTCCGGCGCCACGCTGGCGCGCGCCAGTGCGCGCCGCCGCCAGCGTGCGGCCGTCGCCGAGCAACTCATCACGCGGGCGCCGCACGCCGTCGACTCCATCGACTGGGACACCCTCGATGGTGCGCCGGAATGGATGGCCTGGGAGGCCAGCCGCCTGGAGGCGCTGCAGCAGCAGGTCGGCGCGTTGGTGCTGGCGCCAGAACTGCGCCTGTGGATCGACGCGCCGCGCCTGGGCGCCGCGCTGCGCGCGCTCGGCGCCCCGGTTCTGCGGGCGCTGCTGGCGTTGCCTGACGGCGAGATGCTGCCGCGCGACGTCACGCCCGCACCGCGCATCGAGCGCGCCGATCAGGTGGCGCCATCGTTGCGCACCTGCGGCGCCAGCGTGCTGCTGGCATCGCTTCCATCGGGTGAATTGCGGCAGGCCGCCGCGTTGTTGCTGGCGCCCACCCGGCCATCGCCGATGGCCGGTGCACTGGCGCGCTCGCTGGTCGTGCGCGCCATGCAGATCGCGGCGCGCCAGCTCGCATCGAACGCACAGGAGACGGCATGAGCTTTCTGCTTTGGCAACGCGAGTCCGGCGTGGCGATCGCCTCGGCCCGCCTGGTATTGCGTGCCGGCGAAGTGCCAGCGCTGCGCGACGCGCAGCAGCTGCGCGCTGAACTGGACACGCTGCGCCGCGAACAGCAAGCGCGCGTGCAGGCGGCCCGCGATGCCGCCCACGCCGAAGGACTGGCCGCTGGGTTGAACGAAGGCCGCGCGCTGGCACGCGACGAGATCGCCGCCACGCTGGCTGCCCTGACGGCGACCGCCGCACAGCACGAAGCGCAGCGGCGTGCGGATGTTGCCGCGTTGGCGCTGCAGGTGGCGCGCAAGCTGGTCGGCGAGCTCGATGGCGCCGAGCGCTTGGCCGCCCTGGCGCACGAGGCCGCGCGCGAGATGCTGCCGGCACCGCGCCTGAGCGTGCGCGTGCACCCGGAGCGCAGCGACGCCGTGCGCGCGCAACTGCAGCGCATGGCCGCGCGCGGCGACGGCGAGACGGCGGCGACGTTCGAAGTCGTGGCCGACGACGGCTGTGCACCCGACGACTGCCGCATCGACAGCGAACTCGGCAGCGCCGATGCCTCGCTCGACCAACAGCTGGCCCGATTGGCCCATGCATGGGGCGTGAGCGAACGATGAACACGATGACTGACACCCGCCAATTGCTGCGCACGCTGCAGACCACGCGCACGGTGGCCGAATACGGCCGCGTCGTGCAGGCTGGAGGCACGGTGTTGCGCGCCACCGGCTTGCGCGCCCGCATCGGTCAGCAATGCCGCATCCTCGAGCCGGGAGCCGCGTCGTCCCACGCCGATCCGCTGCTGGCGGAGGTGATCGGGTTCGCGGGTGCGGAGGCCATCCTCGCCCCGTACGGGCCGCTGCAGGGCGTGGCCGTCGGCGCCGCGGTGCAGGCGCTGGCCGAAGAGGCCCAGGTGCCGTGCGGCGCTGCCTTGCTGGGTCGTGTGGTCGACGCGTTCGGCCGACCGATGGACGATCGTCCGCTGCCCGCCGGCCCGGATCTGCAGCACACGCCGCTGCACGCCGATGCGCCCGCTCCGCTGCGGCGCCGCGGTGTCGATCATCCGCTGGCCACCGGCGTGCGCGCGATCGACGCCGCGCTCACCGTGGGCGAGGGGCAGCGCGTGGGCATCTTTGCGATGGCCGGCGGCGGCAAGTCGACCTTGTTGGGCATGTTGGCTCGCCAGGCGCGTGCCGACGTCAACGTGATCGCACTGGTCGGCGAACGCGGGCGCGAAGTGCGCGAATTCATCGAAGAAAGCCTTGGCGAGGACGGCCTGGCGCGCTCCGTGGTCGTGGTCTCGACGTCGGACCGTCCGGCGCTGGAGCGGGTGCGTGCCGCCTACGCCGCCACGGCGATCGCCGAAGCGTTTCGGCGCGAAGGCAAGCGCGTGCTGCTGCTGGTCGACTCGGTGACGCGCTTTGCGCGCGGCCTGCGCGAGCTCGGTCTGTCGGCGCTGGAGCCGCCAGTGCGGCGCGGCTATCCGCCCAGCGTGTTCGCCGAGCTGCCCAAGTTGTTCGAGCGCGCCGGCAACGACGCGCACGGTTCGATCACCGCGTTCTACACCGTGCTGGCCGAGGACGACGACAACTCCGACCCGGTGGCCGAAGAAGTGCGCTCCATCCTCGATGGCCACATCGTGCTGTCGCGTCAGCTGGCCCAGGCCGCCCACTACCCGGCGATCGACGTGCTCGGCAGCGCGAGCCGCGTGTTCACGCGCGTCACCGCGCGCGAGCACCGCGACGCCGCCGCCCAGCTGCGTTCGCTGATGGCCCGCTTCAATGAGGTGGAGTTCCTGCTGCGGGTCGGCGAGTACCAGGCCGGCAGCGACCCGCTGGCCGACCGTGCGATCGAGCGCATGCCGGCCGTCAAGGCGCTGCTGCAACAACGCTCCGACGAGGCCACCGACATCGCCGAGACGATCGCGCAACTGAAGGAGGTGGTGGCATGAGCACCGCCCGGCGACCGTCGGCACGCCTGCCCTCCCGCGTCGCGGCTGGCCAGCGCCGGAGCACGCGATGACGGCTGCCCGCATGCCGCGGCCGCACGAGGCGCAGCAGCTGGCGCGCCTGCGTGCGCTGCGCGTGCAGCGTGCGCGCGAGCGCATCGCGCCGGCTCAAGCCGCAGTCGACCAGGCAGCCCAGGCCGTGCGGGCGCGGCACCAGAAGATCGCCGACCTGCGCGGCACGATCACGCTGTCGCGCGAAGCCGTGGTGACCACGCTGGCGCCGTCGTTGCCGCGCTGGTCGGCCGTCACCGGCGCGCACCTCGAGCGTCTGATCGACCAGCTGGAACGCAACGAGTACGAGCTGATCCAGGACGACCGTGCCCTCGAAGCCGCGCAAGAGCAATTGCAGCAGGCCCGCTCGGAATTGACGCGCGCGCTGGCGCGCGAGGATGCCGTGCAGGGTCTGGCGCGCCAGGTCAAGCGCGCTCGTCTGATCGAGCGCGAGCAGCGGGCCGAGCGCGAGCTCGACGACCAGGCCCGCCCGCGCAGCGCCAGGTGAGCCATGAACGTGAGCAACTCATCGGCTGCCACGCCCTCGAACAGCCCATCGGCCCCGAGCGCAGCAGAGCGCCGCGCCGCGCCGCCGCGTAGCGAGCAGCGCAGCACGCGCGATGCCTTCGAGCGCGCGCTGCACGCGAAGGCGCAGCCCTGCGACAGCGACGAGACGGATTCGACCGGCCTCCAACCTCCGCCGTGCGAAGGCCCCCCGCAGATGATGGTCTGGGCGTGCGCGCCGTTGAGTCGCGCCCCCGCGCCGGTGGCTGCCCCGGCAGCGGCAGACGCCGACCCTGCCACCGGCACCCGCGCCGTCATCGAGACCGCGCTGCACAACCCCGAACCGCAGGCCCTGCACCCGCTCGCCGCCCCCGAGCGCACGACGGTGTGGGAGGCCTCGGTCGGTGACAGGGGCGGCACGGTCGACGTGCGCGCCGAGCGCACGGTCGCGAACGGCACGCCGCCGTCGTGGCGCCTGACGATCGATGCGCCGGTGCTCGGCGCCGATCTGGCGGCGCGCCACGCCCCGAAGCTGCACGATCGGCTGCGCAAGCAGGGCATCGAGGTCGACCACGTGCGCATCGAGCGCAAGAGCGAGCGCGACGACCCGGCGCGCTGAAGTCCGCGCGGACACGAAGGGTTGAACCGCGGCGCGCCGGCCCGCAACCCATGCGCAGATCCGCCCACGTCAGTGGCCGGAGTTCTTCTGGTCACGAGGAGCTTGCATGACCCAGTCCCGTTCAGGCCTCCACGGCGCCCAGCGCCACCTCGACGCGACCCTGCGCCAGACCCTGCCCGCCATGCTGCTGCGCGCCAGCGCGTCGGACTCCGACGAACCGCTGCAGGTCGAGCGCGCGGCGATGGCCAGCGCGCCGACCCAGATGGCTGCGGCGCAGAGCGCTGACCCAACCACCCGGGCCCAACTGGAGGCGCTGTACGCGCGCTGCCTGCAGACCTATCGCAGCGCAATCCGGCCGCAGGACACGGCATGGGACGACGTCGGTGCCTCGGTGGCGCTGTTCGTCGCCGTCAATCTGCACGCGCTGCACGACATCGAGGCCACGCCATCGGTGCTCGACGTGTTGGAACGCCAGCTGCGCAGCGTGACCCGCCGCAGTGCCGAATGGGACGTTGCATCCCGAGAGCAACGCCAATTCTTCTTCGAGCGCATCGCGATCCTCGGCGTGCTGATGGCCGGCAACCATGGCAAAGCGAAGTCGCAGGGCGCGACCGCGCTGGCCGAGCTGCGCCGCATCGCACGCGAGTACCTGGAGCAACTGCTCGGCTTCAACGCCGACCGGTTGACCGTCGGGCCCGCCGGACTGGCGATGCGCGGCTGACGCAGTCCCCTTCGGTTCGCGAACCGCCCCATGGAAATCGAACGCATCGCTGCAGCCCGCGCGGCCGATCAGGCGATGGCCACCTGGGCCGCCGCAGTCGAGGCGCTGAACGCCGAGCCGGTGGCGCCCGCGGCGCCAGCGGTCAACGCCCCCGGCCAAGCGACGGAGCTGGCGCCACATGCCATCGCACCCGAGACCGAGCGCTCGGTGCCCGTGTCGGAGCCCGCACTGCCCGGCGTCGATCCCGATTTCAGCCACGAGGCCGCGACCGTGCAGACCACGTGGCGTGCCCCCACGCCTCCTGCCGAGATGCAGCGCAGTCACAGCCACGAACCGAGCGCCCTGGCCACGCCCGCTTCACAGAGCGACCTGGCGGTGCCTTCGTCGCTGCTGGTGCCGGCCACGCTGACCGGACTGCAGGTCGAACCCGCGACGATCTGGCCGCTGCCGATCCCGGGTGGGCCGCCGTGGCAGCAGTCCGTGGCCCGGGTCGAGCCGCGCGACGAAGCGCCGCGCCAGCCTCGTGACGAAGCGCCGCCTGCCGCATCGTCGGACACCGACGAAGCGACCCTTGCCCCTCAGCCGCGGCCCCACGCAGCACCCGACGACGTGCTGGATGCCGAGGACGCCGGCGCGTGGTGCGACGCGTTGACCGCCGCGCTGCGCACTGCGTTGGCCGCGCGCGTGGTGCCACGCTCGCTGCTGGCCGCCGTCGAGCAATGGCAGCGCGGGCGCTGCGTCATCCTCGCCTGCCCGCAGGGCAGCGACCCGGCGGGCCCCGGTTGGGCGTTCGTGCTGTGGCCGCGGCCGGTGCCGGCTGACCATCCGCTGGCGTTGCGCGGGCTACGCGTCGAGGCCCGTTTGCAGTGGCACACGCTGCCCCCTGCCACCGCGTGGAGCCACGTGCGGGTGATCAAGGAACACCACCCTCGGCACGGACGCCAACTGGTCGCCTCGGACGTCACGACGCGCGATGCCGCGCTGCCGTGCGAGGTGCAGCTCGGCCCCGTGCTCGCACGGTCGCTGCGCTGGTGCGAGGTGCGGGTGCACATCGCCGCGGCACAGCGCTTCTGGGCCGCGCTCGGCAAGCAGTGGAGCGTGCACGTCGTGGTCAGTGCCCGGCCGCTGCTGGCCGCGGCTCCCGGGAGGACTTCATGACGCTCAACGCCTCGATCCCCACCACGCGACGGGCGGCGCCGCGCGCCCTGCCGCGCCGCGCGGGCGCCAGCGCCGACGCCCTGCGCGCCTGCGCCGCCCTGGGCGATGCGGCGGCGTTGGTCCGCCGCGATGACCATCGCGTGGCCGTCACCACGCCGGCCTGGCGCGCCTTGCTGCCGTCGTTGAGCGACGGCGCAGCGGCCGATGCCCTGGAGCTGGCACTGCCCGGGCTGCGGACGGCCTGCCGCAACGCCGAGGCCGCGCCGCAACGACTCACCCTCGGCCCCACCCGCCAGTGGGATGCGCAACTCGCGCTGCATGACGACGATCACCTGCTGCTGCGCGTGTCCGATCGCCGCGAGCTGGGTCGCGCCGTGCAGCGCCAACTCGACGATCGCGAGCAACTGCTGTTCACCTCGCGGGTGATTTCGGTGGGCGAGATGGCCACTACCCTCGCGCACGAACTGAACCAGCCGATCGGCGCCGCCGCCAACTTGCTGCGCGGCTTGCGCTCACGGCTGACGCGGCGCCGCGTGGCGCTCAACGCCGAGGAAGCCGGCGCGCTGGAGCGCACGCTCGAACAGGTGATGTTCGCGTCGCGCATCATCGCGCGCATCCGCGAGTTCACCCATTCGCACCAACCGCGCCACGCGCGGCTCGACCTGGCGGCGCTGCTGCGCTCGAGCGCCTCGCTGCTCGACTGGGACCTGCGGCGCAGCCATGCCGCGCTCGCGCTCGAACTGCCCGCGGAGCCGGTGCCGGTCACCGGCGACGAGGTGATGCTGCAGCAGGTGGTGGTCAACCTGATGCGCAACGCGCTCGACGCGCTGCGCAGCGACCCGCCAGCCGCGCCGCAGGTGGCGCTGCGCCTGCTGGTGCGCGAACAGGAAGTCGAAGTGCAGGTGTGCGACAACGGGTGCGGCCTCGACGACGCGGCCGCCGCCAAGGTGTTCGTGCCGTTCGCGTCGACCAAGCCGTCCGGCATGGGCATCGGGCTGTCGATCTGCCGCTCGTTCGTCGAACTGCACCAGGGACGGCTGTGGTTCAGCCGCAATGCAGAGCGCGGCGCCACCTTCCACGTCAGTCTGCCGAGGCGGGCCGCCGCCCCGGCCACCGTTCACTCCGCATGAGGCCGTCATGAGCAACCGCACCATCTACATCGTCGACGACAACGTCGAGTTCCTCGAGTCGACGCGCTTCTGGCTCAGCGGCGCCGGCTTCGACGTGAAGACCTGCAGCGATCCGCGCGAGGCCGTTGAAGCGCTGGCCAGCCGCAACCGCAGCGAGCCGGCCTGCCTGATGCTCGACGTGCGCATGCCGCACCTGTCGGGGCTCGATCTGCACGATGCGTTGCAAGAACGCGGCGCGCTGCTGCCGGTGATCTACATGAGCGGCCATGCCGACGTGCCGCTGGCGGTGCAGGCGATGCGCAAGGGCGCCGTGACGCTGCTCGAAAAGCCATTCGATGAAGGCGCGCTGGAGTCCGCCATCGAGTGCGCCTTCCGCGAGCCCGCGCCGGTGCCGCCGGCCGCGGCGGCTCCCGCGGATCCGATCGACGACGCCAACGACGAGGCCCGCGCACGCTTTGCCGCGCGCGAAGCGCGCCTGACACCGCGCGAGCGCCAGGTGCTGGCGTTCGTGATCCAGGGTGTCTACAACAAGAACATCGCCGATCGCATCGGCCTGTCGATCAAGACCGTCGAGCTGTATCGCGCGCGCGGCATGGGCAAGCTGCAGGCGCGCTCGGTGGCCGAACTGACCCGCATGATGGTGACCCGGCAGGCCTGAGATGGAACTCCTCTTGGACGACGACCTCGACATCGACCTCGACCGCCTGGCCACGTCGGGCACCCGGGAGCCGGTGGACGATGCGACGGCTTCAGCCACGCTCGGGCACAGTCCGGCGCAAGCCCCGGCGAGCGACAGCCCGGCGCAGGGAACCCCCGTGCCCGACGGGCTCGCCTGGTTCGAGGCGGCCTCGGCGTTCGGGCCGTTGTTCCTTTGCGTGCAGTCCGACGGCGCGGTGCCTCATGCCGCCGCCGCCGCGGTGTTGCTGCAGTGGGCTGCTTCGGTGCTCGACGCGGTCGACGACTGGACCGTGCTCGAGCTCGATTGGCGCTGGACACCCGTCCCGCACGCAGCGGACGCTGGCAGCCACCTGGTGGTGCGCTGGCCCGTCGAGGAGGCGGCGCCCCGCGCCGCACACCTGGTTCTGCCGTGGTCGCTGGTGCGCCACCTGCCGCCCCCGTCGGGCATCCTGGTCGACGGCGTGCGCTGGGAGCCCGCACAGGCGAGCGTGGTCGTCGCCCGCCTGGCGCTGGCGGCGGACGAATTGGATGCCCTGGAGGCCGGCGGCGCGGTGGTGCTGCCTGAATCGATGCGCCCCGACTGGCGCGGCGTGCTGCGCGCGCGCGGCGAGCCGCTCGCCTCCGGTGCCCCGCTCGCACTGGCCACGCCGCACGCTCCGCAGGTGGTGGCGCGCGACGCGGCAACCCCGGCCCTGAGCCTCGATGCCGGTGCCGTGATGTGCGAAGTGCGGCTGGCCGGCACCCCGATGGTCGCGATCGAGCGACTGGCCGGCTGGCAACCCGGCAGCGTCGGCCACCTGGGCGAGCGGGCAGTCCTGTGGCGCTGCGACGGCGTGTCACGCCGCTGTGCCGCCGGCACGCTGATGCCGTGGGGCGACGGCTGGGCGCTCGCGATCGACACCGTCCAGCCCGGGTGAGCGCCGCGGCGTCGCCGAATCTTTGAACCGCGCGGGCTCCCCCCGCGACTCAACGGGTCATGGACTTGACCCAATTCTCTCCGTCGTCAGCGCTGCTGACCGTGGTGGTGCTGGCACTGGCACCGTTCGTCGCCGTCATGGTGACCTCGTTCACCAAGATCGTCGTCGTGCTGAACCTGCTGCGCAATGCGCTCGGGCTGCAGCAGGTGCCGCCGAACACGGTGATCAACGGCCTGGCGCTGGTGCTCAGCATCTACGTGATGTATCCGGTCGGCCTGTCGATGGGCGAGCGGGTGCAGAACATGCAGAACATCGGCGCCAGCACGCAGAGCATGCTGAAGGCCGCCGACACCGCGAAGGAACCGCTGCGCGACTTCCTGCTCAAGCACAGCCGGCCGGTCGAGCGCGCGTTCTTCCTGAAGACGGCGCAGCGTTCCCTGAAGCCCGAGCAAGCGGCGTCGTTGACCGAGCGCGACTTCCTGGTCATCGTGCCCGCGTTCGTGGTCGGCGAGCTGGCGGTGGCGTTCGAGATCGGGTTCCTGATCTTCCTGCCGTTCCTGGTGATCGACCTGGTGATCTCCAACATCCTGATGGCGATGGGCATGATGATGCTGTCGCCAACCACGGTGTCGATGCCCTTCAAGTTGTTGTTGTTCGTGCTGATCGACGGCTGGGTCAAGCTGACGCACGGTCTGATCCTCACCTACATCTAGCCGCGGAGCGCGCGACCATGCTGCATGGGGACATCATTCATCTGACGCAACAGGCGTTGTGGTTCGTGCTGCTGCTGTCGGCGCCGCCGATCCTGGTGGCGGCGGTGGTCGGGCTGCTGATCGCGTTCATCCAGGCCGCCACCCAGCTGCAGGAGCAGACGATGCAATACGTGGCCAAGTTCTTCGCGATCGTGGTCACCATCTTCATCACCGCGTCGCTGCTCGGCGGCGGCCTGTACCAGTTCGGCGACCGCGTGTTCACCGACTTCGCCGGCCTGGTCCGACGCTAGCACGTCGGCGCATCCATGGAAGCGCTGGCGCTCTACGGCAACCTGCGCGACGTCGCGCTGCTGCTCGGCCTGTCGGCCACCCGCGTTGCCGTGGCCTTCCTGCTGGTGCCGCTGTTCACCAACGAGCTGGTGCCACAGCTGGTGCGCAACGCGTTGTTCGTGGCCATCGCACTGCTCAGCCTGATGCTGCAGCCGGCGCCTGCGCCGCTGGTGCTCAGCACCTGGCAGTGGCTGGCCTTGTTTGCCAAGGAGGCCTTCATCGGCGGGGTGATCGGGTTCATGGTGTCCGGGGTGATGTGGGCCTTCGAGGCCGCCGGCGCGCTGATCGACACCAAGGCCGGCACCAGCCAGGCGCAGGTGCAGGATCCCATGTCCGGGCAGAGCGTGACGCTCAACGGCGCGCTGTTCGGCCGCCTGGCGAGCTTCGTGTTCATGGCCGGCGGGGGCTTCATGGTCATGATCGGCGCGCTGCTCGAGAGCTACGCGATCTGGCCGGTGCGGGCGCCGTTTCCGTCGCTGTTGCAGGGCGGCATGCGGCTGTTCGAGTCCGAGTTCGGCCGCATCATGGCGCTCACGCTGCTGGTCGCCGCGCCGGCGCTGGTGCTGATGTACGTGATCGAGGGCGTGCTGGGCCTGATCAATCGCTTTGCCCAGCAGCTCAACGTGTTCTCGCTGTCGCAGTCGCTGAAGTCGGTGGCCGCGATCTGGATCGTCTGGGTGCAGGTGGTGTCGCTGGTGCAATTGCTGCAGGACGACCTGCTGGCGCGCGGCGGCATCGCGTTGCAATCGCTGCGCGCGTTGCTCGGAGGTTGACATGAGCCCCCCGCTCACTTCGTTCGCGGCCCCCGAGGGGCGCTCAATGCCCTTCGGGCAACCGGGCGGGCACTGACATGTCAGGCAACAACGACGCCGGCGACAAGACCGAGAAACCGACACCGAAAAAGCTGCAGGACGCGCGCAAGAAGGGCGACGTCGCCAAGAGCAAGGACGTCACCAGCGCAGTCGGTCTGATGATCTGGCTGGTGCTGTTCGTGCTGACGATCGGCTACGCCGGCACGCGCCTGGGCTCCCTGTACGACAGCCTGTTCGCCACCATCGGCCAGGGCTGGCTGCACACCGGCTTTGCCGGAGCCGCCCGCACGATCGGCGCGCAATCCGCCGAGCTCGCTGTGATGCTGGTGGCGATGCTGCTGGTGCCGGTGGCCGCAGTGGGCCTGCTGACCGAGTTCCTGCAGGCTGGGCCGGTGCTGACGTTCGAGAAGATGACGCCCAAGCTCGACTCGATGAACCCGGTCGAGGGCATCAAGAAGATGTTCAGCATGGACAACCTGATCGAGCTGGCCAAGTCGGTCGCCAAGGCCGCGCTGCTGTTCACGGTCGGCTGGCTGGTGATCAAGTCGTCGCTGCCGCAGATGGTGGCGCTGGCGCGCACGCCCGATCTGCCGATGCAGGCGATCGGCGCGGTGCTGTGGGGCTTGACGATCAAGCTGATGGCCTCGTCGGTCGCGCTGTTCGCTCTGTTCGCGCTGCTCGACGCGGTGTACCAGCGCTATTCGTTCGAAAAGAAGATGCGCATGAGCATGCGCGACATCAAGCAAGAGGTGAAGGAAAGCGAAGGCGACCCCTACGTCAAGGCGCAGCGGCGTCAGCTCGCCCAGCAGCTCTCGCAGCAGAACGCCACCAATGCGGCGCGCAACGCGAACGTGCTGGTGGTCAACCCGACGCACATCGCGATCGCCATCGACTACGACCGCGAGACCTGCCCGGTGCCGACCATCGCGGCCAAGGGCGAAGACCACGTGGCGCGCGCGATGCGCAAGGCCGCCGAGGAAGCCGGGGTGCCGATCGTGCGCAACATCCCGCTGGCGCGCGACATGCTCGCACGCGCCGAGATCGGCGAGATCGTGCCGAACGACCTGTTCGACATCATCGCCGAGGTGATCCTGTGGGCGCGCGAGGCGCGCGAGCAGGTGCAGGCGCAGCGCGACGCCCCGTTCGGCCAGCCCTTGCCGCTGCCAGCCAAGCGCATCGCGGCGCCCGGTGAAGACCTGACCCAATACATCCCGAAGTAAGCGCGGCAGCGCGGAGGCTCCCATGGAATCGTTTGCGATGAGTTTTGTCAGCATGCTGCTGGCGCTGGGCGTGGTGATCGTCGTTGCCTGGTTCGCGCTGCGCCTGCTGCGCGACCGCCTGCAGCCGCGCGTGAAGGCCGGCAGCAGCGGCCCCGACGAGACGCTGCGCTTCGTGCGCGCGCTGCCGGTGGGCGCCAAGGAGCGCGTGGTGATCGTCGAGCACCGCGGTACGCGCTGGATGCTCGGTGTGACCGCCGGCGGCATCAGCACGATCGCCCACTGGTCGGCGGGCGCCGACGCGGCCGCGCCGATGCCGCCCGCGCACGGCGATGACGCAGCCGTGCGCTGAGCGCGGCGCCGACTAGGGTCGTCCGCAACGAGTAGCGCACCTAGCTGCCGAACGACCCGACTGTCAAAGCGAGCTCACGCCACATTTAATTCAAACGTCCGCGGCGCAAAGCGCAACCAAACAAACGCAACACGCCGTCGGCAATTTGGTTCGCAACGGACCGGAGTGCCCGGCTGGTGCGTTAAGCAACTCAACCCCTCGGGGCGGCGCAACCTTCACCGCAAAGCCTCATCAACCTGGAGTGAATCATGAGCTTTCTCGATAGCATCGTCGGCGCCGCGAAGAGCGTGGTCGAAACCGTCGCCCCGATGGCCCTCGCGGCCGTCTTCCCGCCCGCAGCCATGCTGGGCCCCTTGTCCAACCTGGCCACCAGCATGCTGGGCGGCGCGCTGGGCGGAGCCCTCGGCCAAATCGGCCAGCAGTGCGGGATGCCCAACTTCGTGCTGAAGCAAGCGCAAAGCCTGCTGCAAGGCGTGGTGTCGCAACTGCTGAAGCCGGTGGACCCGCAGTGCATGGATCACGTGGCCGACAAGGCCGGCGGCGCGATCAAGGACCTGGTCAGCAACATCATCAACGACTTCAAGGACATCTTCCAGAACTACCTCAACGACGCCCACAAGAAGGGCGAAGGCAAGGGCTGCGGCAAGGGCGGCAGCGCTGGCGGTGCTGGCGGCGGTGGCGCAATCGGCTTCCGCGAGCTGGCCGCCATCCTGGCCGAGCTCGAGCAGAAGCAAGCCAAGAACGTTCAGAACGCCGTCCAGAAGGCCTCCGAGGCGCTGGGTGTCGACAAGAGCGACAAGGGCGCCGAGCAGAAGCAGTTCGAGGCGATGGAAGAGTCGAAGGCCGAAGCCCAGATCTTCCAAGCGCTGTCGAGCGCGATCTCCGAGGTGATGAAGAACTTCGGTGGCGCGCTGAACACGGCCGCACGCGGAGGCTGATTCGCATCGGTCCTCGTGTCGAGGGGCGCCCTTGGGCGCCCCTTTTTGTCCCCCGCTTGCACAAGGGGCACCCATCATGCTTCTGACGCCACTGAACTACTTCTTCTCGCTGCAGCTGGTTCCGGTCTTCGAGTGGGAGCGCGTCGATGCTCCCGACGGCGAAGCACCGCATGCGCCGTGTGCCACCACCGTGGCACCCGGCGCCGGCGCCGACCTGCCGGCACCGCCACCGGACACATCCCCGTCGGACTTGCGGCTCGTCTTCAAGGGCTACGAGTGGCGGCCGGTTGCCGAGCGCACCGTCTTCTCGCGCGAAGACTGGGAGAGCGTGTTGCGCAGCGAGGCCGACGCGAAGGAGGATGAGCGCGACCCGCATCGCAGCGAGCTGGCGCGCCGCCCGACGGTGCAGCCGCCGAAACCGTCACACGACGGTGCGGCCGCCCTGCACCCGATGGAGTCTTCGGTGAACAAGCCCGACACGTCGGAATCCTGACTGCGATAGGGACGACCCTAGCTGGGAGGCCCCGCACTGGCGTGCGGGGCCTTCGTTGAGTACCCTGACAAATCAACAAGACCGAGTGCGACGATGATCCGCGCCAACGAATTTGCCAACACCGCCGCGCTGTGGTCTCGCCCGACTGCGCCAGCTCCCTCGCGCACCGACGCGCGCGACGCCACGACCTGGCTCGACGCCGGCGGCGACGCAGAGGTCTCGATCGGCGGCAACGTGGCATCTGCCGCGCGCGGCCTCACGGTCGAGCAACACGCAAGCCGGGTGCTGATGTACCTGCGCGAAGACGCCGATCGCCGCGCCTGAGCGCGCGCTCATCCGCATGACCGCCGCCCTGTTGGCCGAACCGCGTTGGGCGCAGGCCGCCCAAGCACTGGTCGATGGCTGCATCGATCTGCCCCATGAGGAAGACCGTGTCGCGCTGCTGGCCGCCGTCTGCGACGGTCTCGGCGACGACCTCTATCCCGCATTCCTGCGCGTGCTGTCGCTGATCGGCCAGCATGGCGACCACGCGGCCCGCGCGGCGGTGGCCGACGTGCTGGTGCACGCACTGCGCACCGGGCGCTTGCCGAGCGGACGCCGCAGCGCCTGGGGCGCTGATGCGTCGAGCGCACCGATGCCGAGCTACGGCCACACGCGCAGCCTCGGTCCGCTGGAGTACCTGTGCGCCTGGCACGCACAGGCCGATGCAGGGCGCGCGCTGAGCGCCGAGCAATTCCATGCCGCGGCGCGCTCGATGATGGACCTGATCGCCAGCAGCGACGATGCGCGCAGGCTGTACTGCGAAAAACTGATGGCCGACGTCGACGATCCGATCTCCGGCGCGTTGACACGCCAGACCCGCCACGCGTTGCGCGAGCTGGCGATTGCATGGGGCTCGGGTGCGCAGTCGCTCGACGCCACCGCGCGCTTCCTGAGCGCACTGCCGCAAGCCGGCGGAGGCTCGCTCGCCTCACGCATCTCGCAGCCGGCCTACTCGCTGCGCTGATCGTCCTCGCACCGGGTTTGCCTGGGCCGCCGCTGCCCGGGCGATTCGCCTGCGACCCCGGAATCTTCATGGCGACGCGCGGACGATGCCGTTGCGTGAAGCTTTGCAAAGCCGGCAACGCCTGCGCCGCGCGCCGCAACTGACGCAGCGAGGTCACCCTCAATCCACCGTCGCTCAACAAGGAGTTATGTCATGAGCCTCATCGGAGATATCGTCGGCGCCGTCGGCAACGTCGCCTTTCAATCCGCCATCGACACGGTCTGCCCCGAAGCAGAGATGTTGCCGGCGCTGTCCAATCTCGCCACCAGCGCGCTGGGCGGCTCGCTGGGACAGACCATCGGTGAACTGGGCCAGCAGTGCGGGATGCCCAACTTCGTCATCAATGGTGCGAAGTCGGCAGTCAGCCAGGTGGTCTCGCAGCTGCAGCAGGCGGTCGATCCGTCCAGCCTGGATCAGGTCGCGCAGCAGGCGGGTCCGGCCGTCACCGACCTGGTCAGCAGCATCATCGGCGACTTCAAGGACACGTTCCAGAACTACCTGAACGAGAGCAACGCCGATGGCAAGGGCGGCGGCAAAGGCGGCAGCGCGGGCGGTGCCGGCGGCGGTGGTGCGATCGGCTTCCGCGAACTGGCCGCCATCCTGGCCGAGCTCGAGCAGAAGCAGGCCAAGAACGTGCAGAACGCCGTGCAGAAGGCCTCCGATGCGCTGGGTGTCGACAGCAGCCAGCAGGGTGCCGAGCAGCAGCAGTTTCAGGCGATGGAAGAATCGAAGGCCGAAGCCCAGATCTTCCAGGCGCTGTCGAGCGCGATCTCCGAGGTAATGAAGAACTTCGGCGGCGCGCTGAACACCGCGGCGCGCGGCGGCTGATTCCCGCGTTCGGAACCGAAGGGCGCCCGTTGCGGGCGCCCTTCCCCCATTCGCCCGCGTGCGCACACCGGCATCGCGTCGCGGAAGCGGCGCCGGTGGCACCAAAAAAAAGAGCGGCCCGAAGGCCGCTCGTTGCATCCGGCAGATGCGTCGACGATCAGTACTGCTTCCAGTCGATGCCAGGCCCGCCGTGCAGCGTGTCCCAGCCCTGCCCGCCGAGCAGCACGTCGTTGCCGCGGTCGCCGTCGATGTGGTCGTTGCCACGATTGCCTTCGAGCCAATCGTTGCCGTTGCCGCCGCTGATGTAGTCGTTGCCGTCGCCGCCGCGGATGAAGTCGTTGCCGTTGCCGCCGAACAGCGCGTCACGACCACGTCCACCGTCGATGCTGTCGTTGCCGCCACGGCCGAAGATCAGGTCGTTGCCGTCACCGCCCTTCAGCACGTCGTTGCCGCTGCCGCCGATCATCAGATCGTTGCCGGTGCCGCCGTTGGCGTGGATGTTGGCGGTGACGTTGCTGTCGACCACCAGCGTGTCGTTGCCCGCGCCCAGGTTGAACTGGGTGTGCGACAGCTGTTCGTTGGTCATGTATTGCACTTGACCGTTGATGTCGACCTTGTTGTAGCCGAGCAGCCCCAACAGCCCGTCGGCCTTGGAGATGTGAACGTTGTCGTTGCCGCAGCCGGTGTTGACGTTGTTCATCGGGGGATTCGGATTGATGATGCACATGGTGAACTCCTAGGAATGAGGTTGAGTGATGCGACACGGTCTGGGTGTGAGACGTCCGCATCGCTGGGTTGCATTGAACGCGCTTGCGTGCATCGTTCCAAGACGGCACGTTCGCTAGCTGGGAGTGCCCCCAATTCGGGTTGGCCGCAGTCGCAGGGCCAATGCACGGCGCCGTTCCCGGCCGGGCGGCGCGACCAGAAGGGTCGATGAGCCGCGCGCGCGTTGATGCGGGGCGGCGCTAGCCTTCAGCCACCACGCAGCGCACGTCGGCCTCGGCCAGCAGCGTCGCATAGGGCGCCGATGGCGCGCGATCGGTGAACAGGCAGTCGATCTGCGTCAGGTGGGCGAGCTCCACCATCGCGGGCCGATTGAACTTGCTGTGGTCGGCGGTGAGCCAAACCTGGCGCGACTGCTCGATGATCGCGCGCGCCACCTTCACCTCGCGGTAGTCGAAGTCGCGCAGCGTGCCGTCGGCCTCGATGCTCGAGATGCCGATCAGCCCGATGTCGACGCGAAACTGCTTGATGAACTCCACCGTCGCCTCGCCGATGATGCCGCGGTCGCGCGAGCGCACCAGGCCACCGGCGACGATCACCTCGCAATCCGGGTTGTCCGACAGGATCGCGGCCACGTTGAGGTTGTTGGTGATGACGCGCAGGCCCTTGTGCTGCAGCAGTTCGCGCGCCACCGCCTCGGTGGTGGTGCCGATGTTGATGATCATCGAGCAGCCCTGCGGCACGGCTTGCGCCACCGCGCGCGCGATCTGGCGCTTGGCCTGTTCGTTCAGATGCTGGCGCTGGCGATAGCCGATGTTCTCGGTGGTCGAGCTCGGCACGCGCGCGCCACCGTGAAAGCGTGCCAGCAAGCCGGCGTCGGACAGCAAGCTGATGTCGCGCCGCACCGTCTGCAGGGTGACGCCGAAGCGTTCGGCCATTGCCTCGACCGTCAACACGCCGTGCTCGCGCACCGCGGCCAGCAGATCGCTCTGCCGCGGATTGGGCGTGAAGCTGCGCGACGCATGTGCGCGCGCGCGTGGGCTCGGGCTGTGGCGTGTCATGTCGCGAGTATGGGCAGCCGGATGCCTCTGGCCGCACCACCGGTCTGCGCGTCGCGAGCGTAGGCCAAGCACCGTGCGCCGCGACCGCGCGATTGCCCGCTTGCCGGGGTGGGCCGATTCGGCTAAAACGAACCCATTCGAACCAAAACGAAAGCATGCAAGCAGCAACGATCCCTTCAGAGGTCGATGTGCTGGTGGTGGGCGGGGGCATCAACGGCACGGGCATCGCCCGCGACCTGGCCGGGCGCGCGCTGTCGGTGCTGCTCGTCGAGCAGCACGACCTGGCCTCGCACACCTCCTCGTCGTCGACCAAGCTGATCCACGGCGGGCTGCGCTACCTCGAGCACTACGAGTTCTCGCTGGTGCGCAAGGCGCTGGCCGAGCGCGAGGTGCTGCTCAAGAGCGCGCCGCACATCATGTGGCCGCTGCGCTTCGTGATGCCGCACGACCCGGCGATGCGCCCGGTGTGGATGATCCGCGCCGGCCTGTTCCTGTACGACCACCTGGCGCGCCGCGAATGGCTGCCCGGCTCGCACGCGATCGACCTGCAGACGCACCCTGCCGGTGCCGCGCTCAAGCGCGATTTCACGCGCGGCTTCGTCTACTCCGACGGCTGGGTCGACGATGCACGGCTGGTGGTGCTGTGTGCGGTCGATGCGCGCGCGCGCGGCGCCACGGTGCTGACGCGCTGGCGCTGCGAGCACGCTCGTCCCGACGGTGCGCGCTGGGAAGCCGTGCTCGCCGGTCCCGGCGGCACCAGCCGCACCCTGCATGCGCGCGCGCTCGTCAATGCCACCGGGCCGTGGGCCTCAAGCTTCCTGCACCAGCAGCTCGGCGCGCCGCAGGCGCAGTCGCTGCGCCTGGTCAAGGGCAGTCACATCGTGGTGCCCAAGCTGTTCGAGCACGACCACGCCTACATCCTTCAGAACGCAGATCGCCGCATCATCTTTCTGATCCCCTACGAGGGCGACTTCACGCTGATCGGCACCACCGACGTCGAGTGCCATGGCGACCCTGGCCAGGCGCGCCCCGACGCGCAGGAGATTGCCTACCTCTGTGAACAGGCCAACCGCTACGTGGCGCGCCCGGTGGTGCCGTCGTCGGTGGTGTGGAGCTACTCGGGCGTGCGCCCGCTGCTCGACGACGAGACCGGCGATCCGTCTGCCGTGACGCGCGACTATCAGCTCGAGTTGAAGTCCTTGCCCGCGCCGCTGCTGTCGGTCTGGGGCGGCAAGATCACCACGTTTCGCAAGCTCGCCGAGCAGGCGGCCAACCAGCTGTGCGCGGCGCTGCAGTTGGGCGCCGCTGCCTGGACCGAGCGCGCCCTCCTGCCGGGCGGCGACCTCAGCGGCTGGATCCAGCCGAGCGGCCGCCCCGACGCCGACATCGCGCGCTTCCAGCACGCGCTGTCGGTGCGTTGCCCCGAGCTGACGCCGGCGCTGTGCCGGCGCTGGTCGCGCAGCTATGGCGCGCTGGTGCAACGCCTGCTCGACGACCCTGCAGGGCTCGGCAGCGAGGTGGCGCCCGGCCTGCACGAAGCGGAGTTGCGCTACCTGTGCGAGCACGAATGGGCGCGTGACGCCGACGACGCGCTGTGGCGACGCAGCAAGCTCGGGCTGCACTACAACGCAAGCGAACGCGCCGCGGTGGCGCGCTGGTTCGAAAAGAACGCCCGAGCAACCAATGCGACAGTTCGTTTTGGCGCGAATTGAGGCGGGAGTTTCTTCGATTGACATTCGTTTTGTTTCGTACATAGGATCGCCGCGCGATGGCCCAGGCCCGCAGGGGATGACAACCAACGAGGAGCAACGATGGATAGAAGACCGGTCCTAACCGCGGTGGCGCTGGCAGCCACCGTCGTCTTGATGAGCTGCGGCAAGAAGGACGAGGCGCCAACCGCCGCGGCACCTGCCGCGCAACCGGCAGCGACAACGGCGCCGGCGGCCAGAGCCGGTGGCACCGAGGCCGCCAAGAAGTGGGTCGACAGCGAGTTCCAGCCTTCCGTGCTGTCGAAGGAAGAGCAGATGAAGGAGATGGAGTGGTTCATTGCCGCGGCCAAACCCTTCGTCGGCATGGAGATCAACGTGCTGTCGGAAACGATCCCGACGCACGAGTACGAGTCGAAGACGCTGGCCAAGGCGTTCTTCGAGATCACCGGCATCAAGGTCAACCACCAGGTGCTGGGTGAAGGCGAGGTCGTGCAGGCGGTGCAGACGCAGATGCAGACCAACCGCAATCTGTACGACGGCTACATCAACGACAGCGATCTGATCGGCACGCACTCGCGGCTGCAGAGCGCGGTGAACCTGACCGACTGGATGGCCGGCGAAGGCAAGGACGTCACGCTGCCGACGCTGGACGTCAAGGACTTCATCGGCATCAGCTTCACCACCGGGCCCGACGGCAAGATCTGGCAACTGCCCGACCAGCAGTTCGCCAACCTGTACTGGTTCCGCAAGGACTGGTTCGACAAGCCCGACATCAAGGCCAAGTTCAAGGCCAAGTACGGCTACGACCTCGGCGTGCCGGTGAACTGGAGCGCTTACGAGGACATCGCCAAGTTCTTCTCCGAGGACGTGAAGGAGATCGACGGCAAGCGCATCTACGGCCACATGGACTACGGCAAGCGCGCGCCCGACCTCGGCTGGCGCATGACCGATGCCTGGCTGTCGATGGCCGGCGCGTCGAGCAAGGGCCTGCCCAACGGGCGGCCGATCGACGAGTGGGGCATCCGCATGGAAGCCGGCTCGTGCAATCCGGCGGGCGCCAGCGTGTCGCGCGGCGGCGAGACCAACGGCCCGGCCTCGGTGTACGCGATCGCCAAGTGGGACGAGTGGCTGCGCAAATACGCGCCGCCCGGCGCCGCGGACTACGACTTCTACCAATCGCTGCCCGCGCTCGCGCAGGGAAACGTGGCGCAGCAGGTGTTCTGGTACACCGCGTTCACCGCCGAGATGGTCAAGCCCAAGAAGGAAGGCAACAACACGGTCGATGACGCCGGCAACCTGCTGTGGCGCATGGCGCCATCGCCCAAGGGCTCGTACTGGATCGAAGGCATGAAGCTCGGCTACCAGGACGCCGGCTCGTGGACGCTGTTCAAGAGCACGCCGCTGGATCGCCGCAAGGCCGCGTGGCTGTATGCACAGTTCACCGTCAGCAAGACGGTGGACACCAAGAAGAGCCACACCGGTCTGACCTTCATCCGCGACAGCACGGTGCGCCACGCGTCGTTCACCGAGCGCGCACCCAAGCTGGGTGGCCTGGTGGAGTTCTATCGTTCACCCGACCGCGTGCTGTGGACACCCACGGGCATCAACGTGCCCGACTACCCGAAGCTGGCGCAGCTGTGGTGGCAGCAGATCGGTGACGTCAACTCCGGCGCGTTCACGCCGCAGAAAGCGATGGACCGCCTGGCCGAGGAGATGGACCTCAACATGGCGCGCATGCAGGAGGTGGACGAGAAGGCCAAGGTCTACGGCGGCTGCGGCCCGCGGCTGAACAAGCCGGTGGATCCGAAGCAGTGGCTCGGCAAGCCCGACGGCCCGAAGGCGAAGCTCGCCAACGAGAAGCCCAAGGGCGTGACGATGCCGTATGAGGAGATCGTCAAGCGCTGGGCGGCCGCGAAGTAAGCTGGTGTCCGTTCTGGCCTGAGAAACCGAGGGGGCGCGAGGAGCGCCCCCTCGGTTCAGAAGGCCTGGTGCCGACGATTCACAGGTCGACTGTCGTGCCCCTTCCGCCGTGACGCTCGAACTCCGCCAGGTCGCGCTGCAGGTCGGCGCCGACATCCACATTCATCCGACCAGCCTGGCGCTGGCCGACAAAGGCTTCAATACCTTGCTCGGTGAGACGCTCGCCGGCAAGACCACGCTGCTGCGACTGATGGCCGGACTGGTCAAACCCACCGCCGGCGAAGTTTGGTTCGGCGGGCGCAACGTCACCGGCGTGCCGGTGCAGGCGCGCCGCGTGTCGATGGTGTACCAGCAGTTCATCAACTACCCCAACCTCAACGTCTTCGAAAACATCGCCTCGCCGCTGCGCGTCACGCGCACGTCGGCCGCCGACATCCAGGCGCGCGTCGGCCGCATCGCCGAGCTGCTGAAGCTCAGCGCCCTGCTCGACCGCAAGCCCGCGGAGCTCTCCGGGGGTCAGCAGCAGCGCACCGCGCTGGCGCGCGCACTGGTGAAGGACGCCGACCTGGTGCTGCTCGACGAGCCGCTGGCGAACCTGGACTACAAGCTGCGCGAGGCGCTGCGCGACGAATTGCCACGCCTCTTCGCCGACCGGGGCTGCACCGTGGTGTACGCCACCACCGAGCCGAGCGAAGCGTTGCTGCTCGGCGGCCACGTCGCCACGCTGCACGAAGGCCGCGTCACGCAGTTCGGCCCGGCGATCGCGGTGTACCGCGAGCCGAGCGACCTGACCAGCGCGCGGGTGTTCTCCGACCCGCCGATCAACGTGGCCGCCGCGAGCAAGCGTGGCGATCGGATCGCGCTCGGTGACGCTGCGCATTGGACTGTTCCGCCGACGCTGCGTGCGCTGCCCGACGGCGACATCACGGTGGCACTGCGGCCGCACCATGTGCGGCCAACCGGAGGTCGTGGCGTGCCGGTCAGCGGACCGGTGCTGATCAGCGAGATCAGCGGCTCGGAGAGCGTGATCCATTTCGGTCTCGCCGGCAGCACGTGGGTGTCGCTGGCCCACGGCGTGCGCAGCCATCCGGTGGGCGCAACCGCGACCTTCGCACTCGATGTCGAGCACTGCCTGTACTTCGATGGCAGCGGCCGTCGGCTGGCGGCCTGACCATGGGTGCCGTCACGCCCGCTTCGCTCGTGGCCCCGGGTGCTCGGTCGGCTCGGGAGCGGCCCAGCGCCGACTGACATGGCCGCGATCCACCTCGAACAGTTGCGCCACAGCTATCGTGCCGAGCCGCGCGAGTCGGTCGACGCCGACTGGGCTTTGCGCGGCATCGACCTGCAGTGGCGCGACGGCGGTGCCTACGCGCTGCTCGGCCCCTCGGGCTGCGGCAAGACGACGCTTCTCAACCTGATCTCGGGCCTGCTGACGCCGACGCGCGGCCGCATCCTGTTCGGCGGGCACGACGTCAGTCGGCTCGAGCCACGCGAACGCAACATCGCGCAGGTCTTCCAGTTCCCGGTGGTCTACGACACGATGACCGTGTTCGACAACCTGGCGTTCCCGCTGCGCAACCGCGGGCTGGCCGCTGCCGACGTCGAGCGCCGTGTGCACGAGATCGCCGCGATGCTCGACCTCGAGGACCGGCTGGCGCATCGCGCGTCGGGCCTCACGGCCGATGGGAAGCAGAAGATTTCGCTCGGCCGCGGGCTGGTGCGCCCCGACGTCGCGGCGATCCTGTTCGACGAGCCGCTGACCGTGATCGACCCTCACCTCAAGTGGCGGCTGCGCAGCAAGTTGAAGGAGCTGCACCAGCGCGTCGGCTTGACGATGGTGTACGTCACGCACGACCAGACCGAGGCGCTGACCTTCGCCGACCAGGTGGTGGTGATGATCGATGGCCAGGTGGTGCAGGCTGGCACGCCGGTCGAGCTGTTCGAGCGGCCGCGCCACACCTTCGTCGGCCACTTCATCGGCTCGCCGGGCATGAACGTACTGCCGTGCGAGGTGGACGGCGCCGGGGTCGCGCGCTACCTCGGCAACGCGGTGCCTGTGGCCTCGCGCAGTCCGGCCAGCGCGCAGGGCAAGAAAACCGAGATCGGCGTGCGGCCGGAGTTCGTGCGCTTCTCCGACGGCGGGTTGCCGGTGCAAGTCGAGCGCGTCAGCGACATCGGGCGCTTTCGCATCATCGACGCGCGATCGGGCGAGCACCTCATCAAGGCGCTGATCGGCGAAGGCGAGCGCGTGCCCGCCGAACGCGGCCACTTGACGTTCGACGCCACGCGCACGCAGCTGTACGCCGATGGCTGGATCGTGGATTGACGGACGACGGAAATGGCCACGACCAAAGTCCCGAACCAGAAAGCTTGGTGGCTGGTGCTGCCGGTGGTGCTGCTGGTCGCCTTCAACGCGGTGATCCCGCTGATGGCGGTGGTCAACTATTCGGTGCAGGAGACCTTCGGAAACAACGAGTTCTTCTTCGAGGGCGTGCGCTGGTTCCAGCAGGTGATGCAGTCGGCCCGCTTCCGCGAGTCGCTGCTGCGCCAGCTGATGTTCACCGCGATCGTGCTGGCGATCCAGCTGCCGTTGGGCGTGGCGATCGCGCTGGCGATGCCGCGCAAGGGCATCGGCGTGTCGATCTGCCTGGTGCTGATGGCGATGCCGCTGCTGATCCCGTACAACGTGGTCGGCGCGATGTGGAACATCTTCGCGCTGCCCGACATCGGCTTGATGGGCTGGGGGCTCAATCGCCTTGGGCTGGATTTCAACTACACGCGGCAGCCGGTCTCGGCCTGGGTCACGCTGGTGGCGATGGACATCTGGCACTGGACGTCGCTGGTCGTGCTGCTCACCTACGCCGGCCTGTCGGCGATTCCCGACGCGTTCTACCAGGCGGCGCGCATCGACGGCGCGTCGAAGTGGGCGATCTTCCGATTCATCCAGCTGCCCAAGCTCAAGCACGTGCTGCTGATCGCGGTGCTGCTGCGCTTCATGGACAGCTTCATGATCTACACCGAGGCGGTGGTGCTGACCGGCGGCGGCCCGGGCAACGCGACCACGGTGCTGTCGATCGACCTGGTGAAGATCGCGCTCGGCCAGTTCGACCTCGGGCCCGCGGCATCGATGTCGCTGATCTACTTCCTGATCATCCTGTTGTTGTCGTGGCTGTTCTACACGGTGATGACGCGCCACGACGAGTCATGACGCGCCCCCACGCTCACTGCGGTCGCTGGCCCCCGAGGGGCCTGGCCTGCCTCGGGGCGGCCTGGCGGGAGGCCTGAGATGAAGCACCTCAAGTTCCTCGTCCCCACGCTGTACATCGTCTTCCTGATGCTGCCGATCTACTGGCTGCTCAGCATGTCGTTCAAGACGACCAACGAGATCCTGGGCGGCTTCTCGGCCTGGCCGCAGCAGTTCACGCTCGACAACTACCGCAAGATCTTCACCGACCGCACCTGGTACATGGGGTACGTGAACTCGATCACTTACGTGGTGATCAACACGGTGATCTCCGTGGTGGTGGCGCTGCCGGCGGCCTATGCGTTCTCGCGCTACCGCTTCCTCGGCGACAAGCACCTGTTCTTCTGGCTGCTGAGCAACCGCATGGCGCCGCCGGCGGTGTTCGCGCTGCCGTTCTTCCAGCTGTATTCGTCGCTCGGCCTGTTCGACACCCACATCGCGGTGGCGCTGGCGCACTGCCTGTTCAACATCCCGCTGGCGGTGTGGATCCTCGAAGGCTTCATGTCGGGCGTGCCACGCGAGCTCGACGAGACGGCGTTCGTCGATGGCTATCCGTTCTGGCGCTTCTTCGTCAAGATCTTCCTGCCGACCATCGCCGCCGGGATCGGCGTGGCCGCGTTCTTCTGCTTCATGTTCAGCTGGGTCGAGCTGCTGCTGGCCAAGACGCTGACCTCGGTGGACGCCAAGCCGATCGCAGCGACGATGACGCGCACCGCCAGCACCTCGGGTTACGAGCTCGGGCTGCTGGCCGCCGCCGGTGCGCTGACGATCGTGCCCGGTGCGATCGTCATCTACTTCGTTCGCAACTACATCGCCAAGGGCTTCGCCCTCGGCCGCGTTTAGGGCTCCTGAAACCATGCAAGCCAACGTCGGCACGGGCCTGAGCTGGATGGCGTGGACCTGGCAGACCGCCGCGTTCTTTGGCGTGATCGCGCTGCTGCTGCTGATCATGGCCGTGTGGGAGTGGCGCGTGCCCGGCGGCGCGCCACGCCGCGGCGTGCTCGGACTGCGCACCACGCGCGGCGATCGCCTGTTCATCTCGCTGTTGTCCGCCGGCTACCTGCACTTGCTGTGGCTGGCGCTGGTGCCCGCGCCGGTGTGGGGTGCCACGATCGCCTCCGTGGTGCTGGCGCTGCTGATCTTCCGCTTCGTCTGACGGCACTTCCCTTCGCGGGCAAGGTTTGGGATTGACCCCGCCGGGGCGCAGTCCAAGAATGGTCGCCTGCTCGCTCAGGAGCCCGCCATGGCCAGGATCTACGCCGCCGCTGATCCGCAACTCGGTCGCGTCACCTACCGCGACCGCAAACGCGCGTGGTGGCTGCTGTCGGTGGTGTATCCGCTGATCCCGTTCGCCGGCATGGCGGCGCACGCCGCCAGCGGGCACGAGATCGGGCTGGCCCTGCCGCTGCTCATCAGCTACGGCCTGATGCCGCTGCTCGACGCGCTGATCGGCGAGGACGAGAACAACCCGCCCGAGGCGGTGGTGCCGCAACTCGAGGACGATCGCTACTACCGCTGGCTCACCTGGGCCACGGTGCCGCTGCACTTCGTCGCTCTGATCGGATGCGCCTGGTGGGCCGCCACGCACGACCTGTCGTGGTGGGCGCTGCTGATCCTCGCCTACGTGGCCGGCACCGACTCGGGGCTCGGCATCAACACCGGCCATGAACTCGGCCACAAGCACACGCGCATCGAGCAATGGCTGACGCGGCTGGTGCTCGCAGTGCCGGCCTACGGCCACTTCACGGTCGAGCACGGCCGCGGGCACCACCGCTGGGTGTCCACCCCGGAAGACCATGCCAGCGCGCGCATGGGCGAGAGCATCTATCGCTTCGCGCTGCGCGAATTGCCCGGCGGCATCCGCCGCGCCTGGCGGCTCGAGCGCGAGCGCCTCGCGCGCGAGGGCCGCTCGGGCTGGAGCTGGCACAACACGATGCTGCAGTCGTACGCGGTGACCGCGCTGCTGCAGGTCGGCCTGCTTGTCGTCTTTGGTTGGGTGATGATCCCGTTCCTGGCGGTCCACAACGCGGTGGCGTGGTGGCAGCTGACGTCGGCCAACTACGTCGAGCACTACGGGCTGCTGCGCGAGAAGCTGCCCAATGGCCAATACGAGACGCCGCAGCCGCACCACTCGTGGAACACCAACCACCTGGTGACCAACCTCGCGCTGTTCCACTTGCAGCGGCACTCCGATCACCACGCGTATCCGTCGCGCCGCTACCAGTCGCTGCGCCATTTCGAGAAGCTGCCACAGCTGCCGAGCGGCTACTTCGGCATGTTCCCGCTGTCGTACGTGCCGTCCCTGTGGTTCAAGGTGATGGATCCGCGGCTGCTCGCGCTGCCGCACGTGGCCGGCGATCTGAGCCGCGTCAACATCGATCCGCGGCAGCGCGATGCGATCGCCGCGCGCTACGGCGTCGCGGCACGGGCCGCGCCCGCGCTCTGAGCCAGCCCGTCGGCGCCGGCGCGCGGTCACCGCCGGACCAGCGGCGTGCAAACTTGCGCACCGGCGGCGGCTCTCGCGAGCGCCCGATGGCGGTGTGCCGGCACCCGGCACCAATAATCGCGCCGAACACACCCCTGCTCATGCGCACGCACGCTGCCGGTTTCACGCTGGTCGAATTGATGGTCGCGCTCGCCGTGCTGGCGATCCTCGCCGCGCTGGCGCTGCCGAGCTTTCAGGGGCCGCTGGTGCGCCAGCAGGTGGTCGATTCGGCCGCGCTGATCACCATCGGCAAGACCGCGGTCAGCAACAAGTGGAGCGCCGCGCAGAAGCTGCCGCAGGACAACGCCGAAGCCGGTCTGCCCGAGGCCGACAAGATGGTCGGCAGCTATGTCAGCTCGATCACCGTCGAGAGTGGCGCGCTGCACGTGGTGTTCGGCAACCAGGCCAACGGCGCCCTCAAGGGCCGCACGCTGAGCTTCCGGCCGGCGATCGTCGAGGGTGCGCCGATGGTGCCCGTCGCGTGGGTGTGCGGGCTGGCCGCGACACCCGACAAGATGACGGCCAAGGGCACCGACCGCACCACCGTCGACGCGAGGTTCCTGCCGTTGAATTGCCGCGGCTAGCCGCACTGCGCGCAACGGCGCGTCAGCCTGCGCTGCGCGCGCCGAGGTCGTCCCACGCGGTGGCGCCCACCGGTTCGCCCCACACGTCCACCGAGACGCGCGTGCCAGCATGCACCTGCTGGGCCGCCGCGCCGCGCACGTAGCCCAGCGCCACGCAGCGCCCGGCGCCAAAGCCCCAGCCGGCCGAGCTGAGCTCGCCGACTGTGACGCCGTCGATCGCCACCGCTTCGCCGCCCCACCACCACGCAGCCGCGTCGTCGGCGACGAACGCCACCAGCTTCTTGCGCAACGACTGCTCGCGTGCGGCGAGCAACGCGTCGCGCCCGATGAACGGCGTGCGCTTGTCCAGGCGAACGGCGAACGACAGGCCTGCTTCCCACGGCGTCTCGTCGGCGCCGAGCTCGGCGCCCCACGCGCGGCGCCCGGCCTCGATGCGCAGCGCGTCGATGGCGTAGTAGCCCGCGTCACGCAATCCGAGCGCGTCGCCTGCCTCGTGCAGCGCAAGGTACACGTGGCGCGCCATCTCCACCGGCACGTACAGCTCGAACCCCGGGCCACCGACGTAGCTGATGCGCGCAACGCGCACGCGCGCCAGAGCGAGGTCGATCTCGCGCGTCCATGCGAACTTCAGCCCGGCGGCCGACAGATCGTCGGGGCTGACGCGCTGCATCAGCTCGGCTGCGCGCGGCCCCATCACCGACAGCACCGACGTCAGCGCACTGACGTCGGTGACCGTCACGTGCCCATGCGGGTCGACGTGGCGCGTGATCCAGTCGAGGTCGCGCTGCGGCTGCGCAGACCCCGTGATCAGCTGGAAGCGGTCGTCGGCCAGGCGCATCACGGTGAGGTCGCTCTCGAAGCCGCCGCGCCGGTTGAGCAGCGCGGTGTAGACCAACTTGCCCACCGGCACGTCGACCTCGTTGGCACACAGCCGCTGCAGCAGCGCCAGCGCGTCGCGCCCCTGCACCAGCAGCTTGCCGAACGACGTCTGGTCGTACAGCGCCACCGCTTCGCGCGTGGCGCGCTGCTCGGACTGCAGCCACGGCAGCCAGCCCGGCGTGCCGAGCGTGTGGGGCGGGCGCGACGTGCCCGCGGGCTTGAAGTAGTTGGCACGCTCCCAGCCGTTCTTGCTGCCCCACTGCGCGCCCTTGGCGTCGAGCAGGTCGTACAGCGGCGACGTGCGCAGTGGCCGCGCGCTGGTCAGCTCCTGGCGCGGCCAGCGCATCGCGTAGTGCAGGCCGAGGGTCTCGCCGGTGCGCTCGGCCAGCGCCTTGCGGTTCGCCGTGAACGGGCCGAAGCGGCGCACGTCGACGTCCCACAGGTCGCTCGGCGCCTCGCCATCGGCGATCCACTGCGCGAGCAGCCGCCCGGCGCCGCCGGAGTTGGCGATGCCCGCGGAATTGAAGCCGGCACACACGAAATAGTGGCGCAGCCCCGGCGCCTCGCCGACGATGAAGTTGCCGTCGGGCGTGAAGCTCTCGGGCCCGTTCAGCAGCATCTTGATCTGCGCGCTTTCCAGGCACGGCGTGCGGTGGATCGCGTTCACCATCAGCGGCTCGAACTGATCCCAATCCTCGTCGAGCAGCTGGAACTGGAAGGTGCTCGGAATCGGGTCGACGGTCCACGGCTTGGCCTTCGGCTCGAAGCCACCCATCAGGAGACCACCAACCTCCTCCTTGTAGTAGATGAAGCCGTCCGGGTCGCGCATCACCGGCAGCATCGGATGCACGCGCTCGATGCGGCCGGTCACGATGTAGAAGTGCTCGGCCGAATACAGCGGCACGTTGACGCCGGCCAGTGCGCCGAACTGGCGTGCCCACTGACCGGCGCAGTTGACCAGCACCTCGCAGCGCACGTCGACGATCTCACCGTCGTGGTGCGCGCGCACGCCGGCGACGCGTTCGCCGCCGCTGCCGCGTCCGGTGAGCACACCGGTGACCTCGACCCCTTCGACGATGCGCACGCCGCGGTTGCGAGCGCCCTTGGCCAGGCTCATGCAGAGGTCGGCCGGGTTGGCCTTGCCGTCGCCCGGAATCCACAAGGCGCCGTGCAGGTCGTCGGTGCGCATCACCGGGTAGAGCGCGTCCGCCTCCGCGGGCGTGATCAGCTGCACCTCGACGCCGAAGCTGCGCGCCAGCGCGGCCTGTTTCTTCAGCACCCGCCAGCGCTCCGGCGTGGCGGCGACGTTGACGCTGCCGCAGCGCTTCCAGCCCGTGGCCAGACCCGTCTCCTGCTCGAGAGTGGCGTACAGCTCGATGCCGTACTTGCTCATCGCGGTCATGTTGCGGTTGGGCCGCATCTGGCCCACCAGCCCCGCTGCGTGCCAGGTGGTGCCGCTGGTCAGCTTGCCTTGCTCGAGCAGCAGCACGTCGGTGATGCCGAGCTTGGCCAGGTGGTATGCGGTCGAGCAGCCGGCGATGCCGCCGCCCACGATCACCACCTGCGCCTGACTGGGCAGGCTCATCGCACGTTCCTAGAATCGGCCGCTGACCCCGACTTCACCGAGGCCCACCGATGAAACAGCCGCCACAACCCCAGACGCTGCGCGCGATCCGACCCGACCGCGCTGTGGACACGTTGCAGCGCCTGCCTTACTTCCTCGGCGTGTCGGGCAGCACGGTCGGTGCCACCGGCCTGTCGATGCACCTGGTGGTGATTCCGCCCGGTGCGCGCGCCGAGCCTCACGTGCACGTCGGCTACGAGACCGGCATCTACGTGATCGCCGGCCGCGTCGAGACGCGCTACGGCGAGGGTTTGGCGCAATCGATCGTCAGCGAGGCGGGCGACTTTCTGTTCGTCCCGCCGGGCGTGCCCCACGAGGCGATCAACCTGAGCGCCACCGAGCCGGCGCGCGCGATCATTGCGCGCAACGACCCGGCCGAGCAGGACAAGGTGGTGCCGTACCGGCCCTGACTCGCGCCGCATCGCTCACCAGGGCAGCGAATAGGTCTTGACGTTGGTGAAGCTCTTGCAGGCTTCCTGCACGCCCTCTTTGTAGCCGAGCCCCGAGTCCTTGATGCCGCCGAACGGCGTCAGCTCCAGGCGGTAGCCCGGCACCTCCCACACGTTGACCGAACCCACCTGCAGCTCGCGCACGAAGCGCATGATGTCGTCGAGGCGGTTGGTGCACACGCCCGACGACAACCCGAACGCGGTGCTGTTGACCTGGCGGATCGCATCGTCGACGTCCTTGAACGTCATCACCGGCGACACCGGACCGAAGGTCTCCTGCTGCACCACCTCCATCTCGCCGCGCACGCGGTCGAGCAGCGTCGGCGAGTAGATCGCACCCCGGCGCACGTTGCCGTGCAGCAGGCGCGCGCCCTGCGACACCGCATCGTTCACGCGGCGCTCGAACAGCATCGCGGCGCGCTCGTCGATCACGGTGCCCATGTCGACACCCGGGTCGAGCGGATCGCCGTACGTCCACGCTTTGGTGCGCTCGAGCAAGGCGTCGGTGAAGTCGGCGGCGAGCCGCTCCTGCACGAAGATGCGCTTGACCGCGGTGCAGCGCTGCCCGCTGTTCTTGTACGACCCGTTGGCGGCGAGGTCGGCCGCCTTGTTCACGTCGGCGTCGTCCATCACGATCAGCGGGTCGTTGCCGCCGAGCTCCAGCACCTGGCGCTTGTAGACCGCGCGCGCCGCGATGTGTTTGCCGATCGTCACGCCGCCGGTGAAGGTGACCAGGTCGACGTCGGGGTGTGTCAGCAGCTCGTCGGCGATCTCGTCGGGCTCGCCGGTCACCACCGACAGCATCGGCGGCGGCAGGCCGGCCTCGTACAGCACGTCGGCCAGCGTCAGCGCCGCCAGCGGCGTCTTCTCGCTCGGCTTGAGCACCATGCGGTTGTTGGTCGCCATTGCCGGCGCGACCTTGTGGATCACCTGGTTCAGCGGATGATTGAACGGTGTGATCGCGGTGATCACGCCCTGCAGCGGCTCGCGCAACGTGTGCACCCGCCGCTGCTTGCCGTGGTGCGTGAGATCGCACGAGAAGCTCTGCCCGTCGTCGATCAGCGCCTGCTGCGCGGCGAACAGCAGCACGTCGCTGGCGCGCCCGACCTCGTAGGTGGAATCCTTCAGGCACAGCCCGGACTCCAGCGTGATCTGGCGCGCGATCGCGTCCTTGCGCTGCGCGATCAGCTCGCCGGCACGCGACAGGATGCGAAAGCGCTCGTGGCGCGTGAGCTTGGGCTTGTAGTCGCGCGCCACGCGAATCGCGCGCCGCACCTCGGCCAGGCCGGCGCGCGGCACGGTGGCCACGATCTCGCCGGTGTACGGGTAGTGCACCGCGATCACGCGTTCGGCGTGCACTGCCTCGCCGCCGATGCGCATGGCCTCGCGACGCACGTCGCCTCCCAATGCCGGCGCGGCCGGCTTGGACGCAGGCTCGCGTGCGTTCATTGGGTGCCGTTGATCGCGAAGTCGAAGATCTGGTAGCTCTTCAGCGTCTGCCCCGCCGCCCTCAGCTTGTACGCCTCGTTGAGCGGCCGGTTGACGATGAACGGCACCTTCGTCTCCGACACGCCGCCGTGCGTGCGCAGGCGGTGCCCCTTCAGGCCCGACAGGTCATGCGCTTTGGCGGAGCTCCCGATGCAGACGTCCTGACGTGCCACCACGGCCACATCGCCTTCGCGGTCGGGCGGCATGTCGAACAACCGGCACGCCGCCTCGCGGTCGAGCGCCATCTCGATGCCGTCGATGCCGGCGATGTGCTCGATGATCTGGCGCGCGCTCACCGCGCCCCGGCTCCAGACGCGCACGAAACCGCCGAGCGCGCCGTGATGGCCGACGAAGGCGTCGGTGATCGGGCAGATCACGGTGGTGGTGCCGGCGCCGAATCGGGCATCGAGGATGTCCTGCAGCCAGATCACGTTGGGTTCGCCGGCGGCGTTGCTCTTGTCGCTCATGCCGTGGTCGGCGGTCAGCGCCACGGTCGCGTCGAGCGCCGCCAGGCGCCCGAACGCGTCGTCGAGCGCGCGGTAGAAGCGCAGCGCCTCGGACTCGTCGGGCGCGTACTTGTGCTGCACCCAGTCGGTGAGCGACAGGTACAGCAGGTCGGGCCGGGCTTCAGCCAGCAGCTTGACGCCGGCCTCCAGCACGAACAGCGACAGCTCCATCGAGTACATGTCGGGCTGCGGCATGCCGACGAACTCGAGCACGTTGGCGATGCCGTTGTCGGCCAGCGTGCAGCGGCTAGCGAACTCCGACGAGAACGAGATGTGACCTTGGCTCACGTCGAGCCCCTTGCCGAGCTGCTTGCGCAGCTTGTCCTTCGCGGTGATCGAGATGACTTTGCCGCCGGCATCGGCGAAGCGCTTCAGGATGGTGTCACCGCGCAGCAGCTCGGGGCCGGTCATCACCACGGGCTGCCAGGTGGCAGAGTCGAGGTAGAAATTGCCCGAGATGCCGTGCTTCGAGGTCGGCGTGCCGGTGATGATCGACATGTTGTTCGGGCACGTGAACGACGGCATCGAGCCATCCGCGACGGTGCCGAACCCGCGGTCGATGAAGCGTGCGATGTTCGGCAGTGCGCCCTCGCCGAAAAAGCGCCGCAGGTACGCCGGGTCGCCGCCGTCGATGCACACCACCACCACCGGGCGCTGCGGCCAGCGGTAGCGGATGCCGTTGACCAGGACCGGGGACTTCTCAGTTGTCATCGGCACGACCTCTTTGCAAGCCGGATTGATCGCTGTCAGTCACTCGACGCGCGCCGCCCGCGCCGATTTGGCGGCCAGCGCACCGTGCAACCGCTCGCGACTGTGCAGCACATGCTCGACCAGCAGCCGCTCGGCCGCCTTCTCGTCGCCCTTGGCCAGCGCGCTGACGATCGCCTCGTGCTCGCGCGTCGAGACGGGAATGACGTCGCTGCTGCGCGTCAGCGTCTCGCGCCGGTACAGGTCGAGCTCGTTGACGACGCGCCGGTAGTGCGTCAGCAGCGACTGGTTGCGCGCCGCACGCGCCACCAGCTCGTGAAACTCCAGGTTCAGCGCGAAGTACGCCTCGGCCTTGCGCGACTTGTCGAGCGCTGCCATCTTCTTGACGATGGCGCGCAGCTGCTCGAGCTCATCGGCGTCGATGCGCTGCGCCGCCAGCCGGCCGATCAACCCCTCGAGGGCCGCGCGCACCTCGTAGACCTCGCTGGCTTCCTCGAGCGACAGCTGGCGCACGAACACGCCCCGGTTCTTCTCCACCCGCACCAAGCCGGCCTGGTCGAGCGCGCGGAAGGCCTCGCGCACCGGGCCACGCGACACGCCGAGCGCGTTGGCGATGTCGACCTCGTTGAGCTTGGTGCCCACCGCGAGCTCGCCCGACACGATGCGGCGCTCGAGCTCGCGTTGCGCCAGCATCGCCAGCGAGTTCTCGCGCAGCAGCTCGATCGCGGCGGCGGCAGGCGCGCGCTTGCTGGCGTCGGTGGAGTGGGTCATGCCGAAAGGCGTCGGGTGGTCCGGAAGGCGTCGGGTGGCGGCAGCGTAGGGGGCGTTTTGCAGATTGTCAACAATATACCCGCGCCGGCCGCCCGGCGTGCTCTACGCGTCAGCCAAAGCGCAGGGCGATCACGCCACCGACAATCACCAGCGCGCCTGACAGGCGTTGCGCGCCGAGCCGCTCCTTCAGCAGCCAGGCCCCGAGCAACGTGGCGAACAGCACCGAGGTC
>Ga0207648_10000313_pt1 | contig 53237 bp, 60 predicted proteins | sample KBSMisM32_FD_184310 | JGI IMG/M metagenome (GOLD analysis project Ga0207648, IMG submission 184310) | Miscanthus rhizosphere microbial communities from Kellogg Biological Station, Michigan, USA - KBS Miscanthus M3-2 (SPAdes) (version 2) | ecosystem: Host-associated > Plants > Roots >... | reverse complement strand
CGATCCGCATCTCGCCGCCGCCGTTGCGGAACGGGAAGCGCGTGACCGGCCCTGCGATGTGCACGACGCCGTCGGTGGCGGTGCCCCGCACGAAGGCAGCCGCGAGCCATGCGATCGACTTGGGTCTAAGGCGCCCGTAGGGAAGCAGGGTACGCACAAGAGCCGCATCGGCTTGCTCTACGGTCGCGTCCACGCGCAGCTCGGGCGACTTCCTGCGGCCCGCGTACCGGAACTCGAACGCGCCGTGTGCCCGACCCTGAGCGTGCTCGAGCGAGATCTTCTTCGCGGCCGCGATCAAGGTGCGTCCTTCGCGACGCCACTCGATCTCGCCTGTCGCCGCGATCGGGCCGGGTGCGGCGGAGAACATCCGCGGCCATTCGAAGTCGAGGGACGGCGAACGCATTTCGATCCGGCCGCGCTTGTCGCTCCCCTTGACGGTTGCGGTCAGGCCCTTGAGCCCCGGCCACACGCCGCTGGCCGCGGCTCCGAGGTTCGCGACGTCGGCGTCGACCGCGAAGACCGGGATCGCTCCGGCGCGCGGCCGGTCCAGCTCGAGCGTGAGCCTGCGGATCTCGCCGCGCGGGGCGAGGCCCAGCCACCGGTCCGCGGCGCGCGGTGCGACGGCCAGCGCGAGCGGCCACAGATCGTCGAGGCGCAGCGCCTCGCCCTGCAGCTTGAGCGAATGGCGCGTGACAGCCCGTCCGTGAAACTCACCCTGCAGCCGGGCGGGCGGAGGAGACCCCGTCTGCATCTCCCGCACGGCGCGCAGGTCGCGTAGATCAAATGCCCAACCGTCGTCGAGGCCGCGCAGGGCGAGGCGTCCGGCGAGGAGCTCGTACCTGACCGTTGGTGGCACCTTGACCGGCTGACGGCGCCAGCGCTTCTCGACCTCGGGCATGCTGAGCGGCGAGCTGCCCGGTGCGCGACGCGGCGGCGTCAGCTCCAGTACCTCGAGCTCGGGCAGGTTGCGCGCGGGTGTGCCGAGCGCGAGCTCGCGCAGCTCGAGATCGAGACGCAGCTCCTGCAGCCGCCGCGCGCTGAATGCGACCCGCGCGTTGACGCGACCGGTGCCGGAGAGCGGCCGTGCGAGCCCGCTCGGCAGAAGCTCCGCCAGGCCCGGCAGCACCAGCCGCTCGACTTCGAGATCGACGCGACCGGCCAGATCGCGCGGCTCGGCAAGCGTTCCCTCGAGCTCGGCTTCGAAACCTATGCGCTTGCCGAGCGACTCCGGCAGCCGGGCAGAGCCGCGCGCGACGACTCGATCCCGGTCCCGGCGCAACACGACATCGAGATCGCGCACGGTCCAGGGCTTCGCGCGGGTCTTGAGATCGCGCACATGCACCGTGGCGTCGGCGATCTGGACATGACCGGCGGGGAGCCGGTCGAAGTCGAACGGTGGACGGTCAGCAGGTCGTTCGCCCAGTCCGAGCAGACGGATGCTGCCGTCCTCGAGGCGCATAAGCGTCATTGTCGGGCCGACAAAGCTCACGCGCCCGGCAACGAACTCGCCGGCGCGCAGCACGTTCCAGAGATCGAGCGCAACACTTCCTTCGCGCATTGCGAGCATCGGCTGCCGGTCTTCTCGGTCGAGGATGCGAAGGTCGTAGAGCACGAGCTCCGGTCCGTACCAGCGCAGCCTGGCGTCCAGGCTCGAGAACTCGAGCCGCAGCTCGGTCTGCCGTTCCACCCAGGCCTTCACGCGGTGGGCGCGCTCCGGCATGCCGGCGAGCACGATACGGAGCAGCAGCAGCAGGAGTGCAATCGCGATCAGCAGGCCCGCGAACAAGAAGCCGAGGATCCGCAGCACGCGCCGCTTCCCGGCGCCAGGGGGACCATTGGAGTCGGCCGCGTCGGTGAACGCGTGCGCGTTCACATCAGGACCACGTCGTACTGGTCGATCAGGTACAGCGCCTCGGTCTGCAACCGGATCGGCTTGCCCGTCAGGACCTCGAGCTCACCCAGCGCCGCCGACTCCTCGTCGAGCAGGCGTTCGATCACGTCCTGGTGAGCGAGCACGAGCAGCTCCTGGAACTCGAACTGGCCGGTCTGCCGCAGTATCTCGCGGAAGATCTCGTAGCACACGGTTTCCGGGGTCTTGACGTAGCCGCGGCCCTCGCAGGCAGCACAGGGGGCGCAGAGCTGGTGTGCGAGGCTCTCCCGCGTGCGCTTGCGGGTCATCTCGACCAGACCCAGCGGCGAGACCGTCGACACGTTGGTGCGGGCATGGTCGGCGGCGAGTGCCTTCTCGAGCGCCTGCAGCACCTGCCGCCGGTGCTCTTCCTCCTGCATGTCGATGAAGTCGATGATGACGATGCCGCCGAGGTTTCGCAGCCGCAACTGGCGCGCGATCGCGACCGCGGCCTCGAGGTTGGTCCGGAAGATGGTCTCCTCGAGGTTGCGATGCCCGACGTAGGCACCGGTGTTGACGTCGATCGTGGTCAGCGCCTCGGTCTGGTCGATGATCAGGTAACCACCGGACTTGAGCGCCACCTTGCGGTCGAGCGAGCGCTGGATCTCCTCCTCCACCGCGTGCAGGTCGAAGATCGGGCGGCTGCCCGCGTAGCGCTCGACGCGCGCACCGAGGGCGGGCATGAACGTGGTGGCAAACTCACGCATCCGGTCACAGGTGGCGTCGTGATCGACCAGCACCCGGTCGACGCCTTCACCGACGAGATCGCGCATCAGGCGCAGCGGCAGGGCGAGATCCTCGTGCACCAGCGTTCCAGCGCGCGCGCTGTGCGCGTTTGCGTCCAGCACCTCCCACAAGCGGCGCAGGAACAGCATGTCGGCGCGCAGCGCCTCGGAGGCGGCGCCCTCCGCGGCCGTGCGCACGATGTAGCCTCCCGCCTCGCCGTCGACGACGGCCGATTGCACCGCCTCGCGCAACCGCTGCCGCTCGTCCTCGTTTTCGATGCGGGCCGACACACCGACACCGTGGCCGAACGGCATGAAGACCAGGTAGCGAGACGGAATCGTGACGAAAGTGGTGAGCCGCGCACCCTTGCTGCCAAGCGGATCCTTGAGCACCTGGACCAGGATGTCGGCGCCCTCGCTGACGAGCTCGCGGATGCTGTCGGTGCGTGGCGCAGCGTCGCCGTTCTCGGCATCATCGGGCTGGACGATGTCGGATGCGTGGAGGAACGCCGTACGCTCGAGACCGATGTCGATGAACGCTGCCTGCATTCCGGGCAGAACCCGCGATACACGTCCCTGGTAAAGATTGCCCGTCAGACCGCGCCGGCTCGCGCGCTCGACGAACAGTTCTTGAAGCACTCCGTTCTCCAGCAGCGCCGCGCGCGTCTCGCGCGGGCTCACGTTGATCACGATCTCCGTGCTCACGGCGCCGGCGCGTCCCGGGCGGCGAGTATCGGAGCGAGCAGTTCCCAGGTCTCGCACAGCGGCAGCCCCATCACCCCCGAATAGCTGCCCGCCAGATGACTGACAAAGACCGCCGCACGGCCCTGGATCGCGTAGCCGCCAGCCTTGTCGACGGACTCGTCGCTCGTGCAGTACCAGTCGAGCTCCGCGTCCGTCAGCCTGCGGAAACGCACCGTACTGGAGCACAAACGCAGCTCGACACCGTGAGTGCACACCAGCGCCACCGCGGTGTGCACCTCGTGCGTGCGCCCCGACAGGCGGCCCAGCATCGCGCGGGCCGAGGATGCGCCATGCGGCTTGCCAAAGATCTCGCCGTCGAGCGTCACCGTCGTGTCGGCGCCAAGTACCGGGCGGCGCTCAACCTCGGGGAGCGCGTCCCAGAGGGCCCGCGCCTTAGTCTCGGCGAGGCGGGAGACGTAGGCCGTAGCCGACTCGCGCGAGCGGCGTGTCTCGTCGACCTCGACCGCGCGAACCTCGTGGTCGATGCCGATCTGACGCAACAGTTCACTGCGTCTCGGGGACGCGGAAGCCAGAAAGATCAATGGCTTGGGCATCCGCGAAGGATACCGGCCAGTCGATCGGCCGACGAGCCCGGCGCGGCACCGACGGCCCTTCAAGCCCGGTGATACGGCAACCCCTTGATCAGGCTCACGGCACGGTAGAGGGCCTCGGCGGCAACGACCCGCGCGAGGCCATGTGGCAGCGTTAACGGCGACAACGACCAGCGCAGCCGCGCCTTTGTGTCCACGGTCGCGGCGAGCCCGTCGGGACCGCCGATGCAGAAGACCAGCGGGTCGCCTTCGCGCGAGCGGTCGTCAAGCCAGCGCGCGAGCCGCGCGGTGCTCCACGCCTCGCCGTGCACCTGCAGGGCGACGACGCAGGCACCCGGACCCGCGGCCGCCAGCATGCGCTCACCTTCCGCGGCAACGGCGCGCGTGACCTCGTCGCCCGAGCGCTTGCCGAGCGGGATCTCGGTCAGTGCCATGCGGTAATCCGCGCCCTGCAGGCGGTCTGCGTAGTCCCGGTATCCGGCGTTCACCCAGCCCGGCATACGCGTGCCGGCGGCGACCAGGTGAAGCAGCATCCGGGTCTCAGGCAGCGACGGCGCCGGCGGACCAGAGCTTCTCCAGCGCGTAGAAGCCACGCACCCGCGGCAGCATGACGTGCAGCACGACGTCGTTGAGGTCGAGCAGCACCCATTCCCCGTCGCGCTCGCCCTCCATGCCGAAGGGCCGGAACCCGGCCTCCTTGCAGCGTTGCACGACGCGGTCGGCGATCGAACGCACGTGACGGTCGGAGGTGCCGCTCGCGACGATCATCGTGTCGGTGATGTCGGTCAGCCCGCGCACGTCGAGCGCCGAAATGTCGATCGCTTTCATGTCGTCCAGCGCCGCGAGCACGACCTCCCGCAGCTTCGATCCGGTTGCGGAGCTCGCCGCCTTCTTCGCGGGAGCGCGCCGTGGTACGCGCGGCGTCTTCGCCGCAGGGCGTGTCGTGCGTGTGGACTTTATGCGCTTTACTGCCATGCTCACCTCGTGGGACTTTGGGAATAGCAACCTGTCTCGCTGATGATGTTGCGGACCGCGTCGGGCATCAGGTACCGGGGATCGCGACCCGACGCGATGATGTTGCGCAGATCCGTGGATGCAATCTCGAGCTGCGTCACCGGGTGGATGAATATCCGTCCGGCGAGTGCCTCGTGCAGATCGTTGATGCGTCCCGTGCCTCGATCGACCATTAGCTCGCCGAGCGGGCCACTGGTCGGAGCTCGCCAGCCGGGACGGTGCGCGACCACCACGTGCGCGAGTTGCAGGATCTCGCGCCATTGATGCCACTTCGGCAGGCCGAGAAACGCATCCATGCCCACGATCAGGCAGAGCGAACGGTCGGAATGTTCGCGCCGCAGCTCGGCCAGGGTGAGCACCGTGTACGATGGGCCCTCGCGCCGCACCTCGCGGTCGTCGACGACGAATCCGGCCTGACCATCGATCGCCGCGCGCACCATCGCGAGCCGCAGACGTGCATCGGCAAGTGGCGAATCCCGAAGCGGCGGGGCTCCCGCCGGGATGAAACGGACCTCCGCGAGACGCAGCGCCTGCAGCATCTCGAATGCCGTGCGCATGTGCCCGAAGTGGATCGGGTCGAAAGTGCCGCCGAAGATCCCGATCGGCATCATGCGGCCAGGCGTACTCCCGCGATGCGCGCCACCAGCGCCTCGAGCGCGAGCCATGGATCGCCGGCGAGGGCGCCCTTCGCAATCCGATCGGCCTGGCCCGCCGCGACGATCAGCGCGTCGATCGTAGGCCGCGACAGGCGTGGAATCGCCATGCGCAGCGCCGGCTGGCGGCTCGCCCACACCCGCTCCGCGCGCAAGGCCTCGTCGATGGAGCGCGTGCGCGTGAGCCGCAGCGCGACGCGCGAGAGGGCCCGCAGGTCGGAGAGCAGCGCCCAGAGCAGCAGCGGCGGCTCCTGCCCCTCGGCGCGCAACCCCGCCAGGATGCGAAGCGCCCGCGCGGCTTCGCCTGCGAACGCGGCGGTCGCGAGCTCGAACACGTCGTAGCGCGCACTGTCCGTGACGAGCGAAGCGACAGTCGCCTCGTCCAGCGATCCGCCGGGCCAGGCGAGCGCAATCCGTTCGATCTCCTGCTGCGCCGCGAGCAGGTTGCCCTCGACACGATCGGCGAGCAACCGCGATGCAGGCGGATCGAGCGTCACGCCCCGCTCGGCCAGCCGCGCCGAGATCCAGCGCGGGAGCTCGTCGCGATTCACCGGCCGCGTGAGGACTAGCGCCGCTGCTTGCTCGAAGGCCTGCACCCAGGCCGCCTGCAGCGATTTACGCTCGAGCTCGCCGCTCACCAGCAGCAGCGTATCGGCCGGCGGACGCTCGGCGAGCTCGGTCAGCGAGCGGGCGGCCGTCGTATCGATCGGTCCGGCGAGACGCAGCTCGATGAGGCGCCGCTCGCCGAAGAGCGACAGGTTCGCCGCGCCGGTCATGAGGCGATTCCAGTCGAATCCGCGATCGAGGAAGTGCAGCTCGCGCTCCGCGTAGCCTGCGTTGCGGGCAGCGCCGCGGATGAGATCGCAGGCTTCGCCGATCAGCAGGGGTTCCGCGCCGGTAACGAGATAAGCGCTGCGCAGGCCACGTGCGAGCGCACCGGCCAAGCTGTCCTGAGCGATCCTCACGGCCGTGGTTCAGCCGCGTTCAGGGCGACGTACCTGTCGAGTTCGGACCATCTGCGGCGATTATGCCGCCTCCTCCCTGATCGTTCCACCATCTCGCATGCGTCCGTCGCACGGCGCCGGCACCTCGTCGGCTGCTCTGCCGCCATGAGCTACACTCGCAGGATGTATGGTAAATCCGCCACCGCGGGCGTTGCGCGCCGTCGCGGCCTCTTCCCCGCCCTGCGACCGTATCGCCACGGGTGGCTGCGGGTGTCGCCCGTCCATGAGATCTATTTCGAGGAGTCGGGCAACCCGAAGGGCAAGCCTGCGGTATTTGTCCATGGCGGCCCCGGAGCCGGTGCGAACGCGACCGCACGCCGGTTCTTCGACCCAAAGCGTTATCGCATCGTCGTGTTCGACCAGCGCGGTTGCGGCCGCAGCCGCCCGCACGCCAGTCTCGACGACAACACGACCTGGCATCTGGTCGGCGACATGGAATTGCTGCGCCGACACCTCGGAATCGGGCGCTGGCTGGTATTCGGCGGGTCCTGGGGCTCGACTCTGGCGCTCGCCTATTCGCAGACGCACCCGACCGCCGTCTCAGAGCTGGTGTTGCGCGGGATCTTCATGCTGCGCAAGTGGGAAATCGACTGGTTCTACCAGGAAGGCGCGAGCGCCCTGTTCCCCGACCGGTGGGAGCAGTACGTCGCGCCCATACCGCAGCGCGAACGAGGCGACCTGCTGCGTGCCTTTCACCGCCGGCTGACGGGCCGCAACCGCGCGCGGCAGCTCGAGGCGGCGCGGGCGTGGTCGGTCTGGGAGGCCGCCACGAGCTTCCTGCACACGGATGAATCGCAGATCCGCAAGTGGGGCGACCCCGCGTTCGCGACCGCAATCGCGCGGATCGAGTGTCATTATTTCGTGAACAAGGGGTTTCTCGAGCAAGAGGACCAGTTGTTGCGCGGCGTGCGGCGTATCCGCCACATCCCCGCGGTCATCGTCCAGGGCCGCTACGACGTTGTCTGTCCGATGCGCACCGCATGGGACCTGCACCGCGCCTGGCCAGAGGCCCGCTTCCGCCTGGTCGCCAATGCGGGACACTCCGCACTCGAGCCCGGCATCACGCACGAGCTCGTCGCGGCCACCAATCGTTTCGCCCGCCGATAGACCGCCTCCAAAGCGCGTTTCCCGTCGTCAATCAATTGGCGCGAGCCGATTTTTCCGAGCGCGGGTCAACGGGCCAGTGTCGGACGAAAGCCGACATGGAACGCGATTACGGTTGCGGGGTCCAACGGATTGACGAGGTCGGGACTTATGTCACATCTTGGCGCGAGCGCGCGCGTATGCTTTCAACACACGTCGAGCACGTGGCAAGGAGATCGAGCACAAGTATCTGCGGTTGGGAGGAGTCATCGATGAGTGGGTATGCCGTCAAGAGTCAGGCTGGGGACGCCACGAGCTTCGTGGAGTCGCTCGGCGCGTACAGCCGCCAGCATCGAGCCAAGCACTGGGCAGGCACTTTCGAGGAATTCCTCCGCGACATCGTTCCGCCGTCACCGCGCTCACTCGCCCGCAGCAGCCACGAGTACCTGTGGGACATGCTGTGCTGGTTCGGTCGCAGCCAGCCCGATGCCGACAGCGGTCCGAGTGTGCTGTTCCAGCGCGAGTTGTTCGGCATCGACGCGCCGCTCGCGCGTGTCGTCGATTATTTCAAGGGCGCCGCCGCCGGCTCCGACGTGGGTCGGAGACTGCTGCTGCTGCTCGGCCCACCGTCGGGCGGCAAATCCACGATGGCCATACTCCTGAAGCGCGGAATCGAGGAATACAGCCACACCGATGAGGGTGCGGTGTACGCGCTCTCCGGCTCGCCGATGCACGAATCCCCGCTCAACATCGTGCCGGCGACCTTGCGCGCGGAGTTTCGCGAGAAGTTCGGCGTCGAGATCCGCGGCGAACCCAGTCCCTGGGCGCGCGACCGGCTCGAGCGCGAATTCGAAGGTGATTTCCTCCGCATGCCGGTGGAACGCATCTTCCTCGCCGAGGCGTCGCGGGTCGGCGTGGGCACCTATGCGCCGCACGACCCCTCGACCGCCGACATCGCCGACCTGGTCGGCTCGGTCGACCTGTCGAAGGTCGCCCACTTCGGCGACGAAGGCGACCCGCGCGCGTGGTCGTGGTCGGGCGCCGTCTACGCCGCGAGCCGCGGCGTGCTTGAGATGATCGAGATCCTCAAGGTCAAGCGCGAGTTCCTCTACCTGCTGCTCACGCTGACGCAGGAGAAGAACGTCAAGGTGTCGCGCTTCCCGCTCATTCACCTCGACGAGACGATCCTCGCACACACCAACCTCGCCGAGTTCAACAAGTTCCTGCAGGAAAAGGAGAACGAGGCGCTGCTCGACCGGATGGTGATCGTGCGCGTCCCGTATACGCTGTCCTACGGCGAGGAGGGCCGCATCTACCACAAGCTCGTGTCCTCGGCGCCGGCGTTCCGCGACGTGCACCTCGATCCGCACGCACTGCGCGTCGCCGCGGTGTTCGCCGTGATGACACGGCTGGTCAAGTCGGAGCGCGAGGGCCTCGATCTGGGCAAGAAGGCGCGGATCTTTGCCGGAGAGAGCGTCGAGGGCTTTACCACCACCGAGATCGAACGGCTGCGCCAGGAGGCGCCCGACGAGGGCCTGACCGGGGTGAGCCCGCGCTTCGTCATCAACGCGGTTTCGAACGCCATCACGCGCAGCGATACGCGCAGCCTGACGAGCATGGAAGTGCTGCTCGCGCTCAAGGACGCAATCGAGAGCGACGCGCGCATGGATGCCAAGCTCAAGAAGGCCTGGATCGACCACCTGGTCGTTGCGCGCAAGGAATTCTACAACCGCTGGGTCAAGGAAGACGTCCACCGCGCGCTCTTCGCTTCGTTCGAGGACGAGGCGCAGCAACTGCTCGACAAGTACCTCGACGAGGTCGAGGCGGCTCTCGACCAGCGCGAGGTCAAGGACCCGATCACCGGTGAGTCGCGGCCTCCGGACGAGCGCTTCCTGCGCTCGGTCGAGGACAAGATCAAGGTGTCGGACTCCGGCAAACTCACTTTCCGGCAGGAGATCGTGCGCAAGGCGATGGTGGCCTACAAGACCGGCGAGAAATTCAGGCTCAAGAGCCATGCGCGGCTCTCCGAGGCGATCGAGCAATACCTGTTCGAGGAGCGGCGCGACGTGCTGCGGCTGGTGACCTCGGCGGCGAGGCCCGACGACGAAGCCCAGCGGAAGATTTCCGCAGTGCAGGAGCGCATGATCGACGAGTACGGCTACGACGAGCACAGCGCCAGGGAGGCGCTGAGTTACGTGACGACTCTGCTCGCACAGGAGTAAGGCGGCGGGGGGTTGGGCAGGGCCGGGTTGCAGCGCCCGGCAGGATCGAGCGATGACGGATGAGGTCAGCGGCAACCGTTTGAATGCGTGGTACGACCTGTTCTCGCGCGGCGCGCGCGACTGGTTGCGTCACAACGAGAAAGTCCGCGACGCAGTGCGCGCCCATCTTCCGCAAGTTGTTGCCGGTGCGGACGTACTGAGCCGCGGTCACTCCACGGTGCGTGTGCCCGTGCGGATGCTCGAGCACTACCGCTTCCGGTTGCGCGCGCCCGACCAGGTCGAAGGTGTGGGCCAGGGCGCGGCAAAGCCCGGCGACCGCATCGAAACCGGCGCGGATCCGGCCCAGGGCAGCGGTCGCGGCACAGGCGGCGACGAGGACGGTGGCGTCCAGTACACGCTCGAGTTCCAGGTCGACGACATCGTCGACTGGCTGTGGGAGGAAATGCAGCTGCCGAACCTCGAGAACCGCGCCGGGCAGGCCCGCGACGACGACTGGACGCGCGAGGGCTGGGATCGCCGCGGCGCGCGCTCGCGTCTCGACCGTCGCCGCTCCCTCAAGGAATCCATCAAGCGGCAGGCGGTCAACCAGGACTCCCCGACGTTCACCGACGAGGACCTTCGCTATCGCCAGCTCGCCAAGCGCGAGCAGCCAGCTACCCAGGCGGTGGTTTTCCTCGTGCTCGATGTGTCGGCCAGCATGGGCGAGGAACACCGCAAGCTCGCGAAATCCTTCTTCTTCTGGGCGGTGCAGGGCCTGCGCCGGCAGTACCGGCAACTCGAAGTGGTGTTCATCGCGCACACGACCGAGGCCTGGGAGTTCGCCGAGGAGGAGTTCTTCCGCGTTACGGGCTCGGGCGGCACGTTCATGTCCTCCGCGCTCGCGCTGGCACGCAGCGTCGCGGACGAGCGGTACAGCCCGTCGCAATACAACCTCTATCTCTTCTATGCCTCCGACGGGGAGAATTCGCCGAGCGACAGCGCCGCCACGGACGTCGCCCTCAAGGAGCTGCTCGGCGATCTGCAGTACTGCGGCTTTCTCGAGGTGGGCTCCGGCGGCGAAGGCGGTCCGTCGAGCGACATCGGCAAGCTCTTTCTTCAGCTTGCCGCGGACGGCCAGCCAACCGCCGCGTACCGGGCGGCGAAGGCCGACGATATCTGGGGCGCCGTGCGGCACTTCTTCGGCCAGCAGCAGGCCGCGTGAGGGGACCGCAATGAGCGACGGCTGGCGCAGTTACCTGGCCCGGATCGAAGACCTGGCGCGCGGCGCGGGCCTCGACTACCACCCGGTCGAGTTCGAAGCCGTGCCCGACAGCATGATGATGGAGATAGCGATATACGGGCTGCCGGTTCGCATGCCGCACTGGTCGTTCGGCGTGCGCTACATCTACCGGCTGGTGCAGCACAGGATGGGGCTGTCACGGCTGTTCGAGGTCGTGTTCCCGGGCAATCCGGGACGTGCCTATCTCGCCCGCAACAACAGCGACGCGGAAAACGTTCTGGTCACCGCGCACGTCCTCGGCCATGCCGACTTCTCGAGCTGCAACCTGCTCTTCCGGCGCAGCGCCGCGCAGGTGGGACAGCAGATCGTCGAGCAGGCTGCAACGCACGCGCGGCAAATCGGCGAGGCGATCGAGGCGCATGGGGCGGAGCGTGTCGAGGCGGTGCTCGACGCGGCGCTGGCGCTCGAACAGCACGTCAACATCGACGCCGTGCTCGCCAGGCCGCGCTACCCGGACGAGGGACAGAAGACCACACCCTCGGACGACGACACATTCATCCGGCGTTTCCGCACGCTCGGACCGGATGTCGCGCCGGCGCCGGCGACCCTTGCGCCGGTGCCGCGGCCGCAGACGCCGCCGCACCCGGAACGCGACCTGCTCTGGTTCATCGCTCAGTACGGGCCGGAGCTCGAGCCTTGGGAACGCGACATCTTCCTCGCGGTGCGCGCCGAGTCGTTCTACTTCTACCCGGTGTTCGCCTGCCAGATCATGAACGAGGGCTGGGCGTCGTACTGGCACGCGCGGCTGCTGCGCGAGGCGGAGTTCCTGCCTCCGCAGGACTACGTCGACGCGATCAAGTGCCACTCGGATGTCGTGCGCCCCACCGGGCAGGGCGAGCGCGCCTCGCTCGAGATCAACCCGTATCACCTCGGCTTCTCGCTCTGGGAGCGCATCGTCGCGGAACACGGCGTCGAGTACGCGCGCCGCGTGATGGAGCAGAACGACGACTTCGCGTTCATACGCGGGTATCTCACCAGCGAGGCCGCGACCGAGCTCAACCTGTTCCGCTACAAGGGACCGGCCCGCGGTCCGTACCAGGTGCAGGAGGAAGACCTCGATGCGCTGCACGAGGCGCTGCTCAAGCCCAAGTTCAGCTTCGGCGCCCCGACGGTGGCGGTCGATCGGCTGCGTGTCGATGGCACGCTCGAGCTCGTTCACGATCACGCGACCGACGGTCGCGGGCTCGATCACGAGCGCAGTGCGCGGGTGCTCGATTACCTGGTGAAGATCTGGCGGCGGCCGATCGTGCTAGCGAGCGTCGACGGCGAGGGCCGCACGCTGCAGCTCACCGCGAATCCCGCCTAGGCTCGCGCGCCAACCTCTCTAGAGCGAGCCCAGCCGCCGGACGATGAGTCCGGCGATGTCCCGCGCCATCGCCTCGCGCAGGATGTCCTCCTCGCGGTCCTTGGCGAGCAGATCGGCCTCGTCGAAGCTGAAGCTGCGCGTCAGCTCGAGAACCTGGCTCGGCACAACCTCTTGCCCGCCGCGGTCGATCGAGTAGTCGACGACGTAGAACACCTCGAACTCCTCGGGCGTGTTGCGCGCCGAGACGGAGAGCACGCGACGACCGGTACGGTCGCTGCGCACGCGCACCACGGCGTCGGCCGCGCTGGCCGCGGGCGCGAGCGTCGCGCCGTTGCGACTCAGCGCCTCGCGCAGCTCGACCGCGAGGGGTGTCAGCTCGTCGGCGGTCGCCACATAGATGCGGCGGACCTCGGCGGGCAGCTCGCCCGAGCCCCGCAGGCGAAACCCGCAGGAAGAAAGGAAAATCACCGCAAGAACACACAGCAGCAGCAAGCCCACCACCAAGGGCTGCGAAAGGTGACGGATGGTGTCAGACGACGACATTGGCGAGCTTGCCGCGGACGTAGATGAATTTGCGGACGGGGCGCCCTTCGATGAAGCGCTGGACGTTCGAATCCGCGAGGGCGGCCTCGCGCACCGCAGCCTCGTCGGCCTCGGCAGCGACGGCGACCCGCCCGCGAAGCTTGCCGTTCACCTGCACGACGACCTCGATGGTCTCGCGGACAAGCGCGCCCTCGTCGACCCGCGGCCATTGCTCATCGATAACCGCTCCCGCGTGACCGAGTGCCTTCCACAGCGCATGACAGACATGCGGAACGACCGGTGACAACACCAGCACCGCGACCTCGAGCGCCTCCTGCAGCACCGCCCTGCCTTGCGGGGAACGGTCCTCGAAGCGCCCGAGCGAGTTCGTGAGCTCCATCACCGCAGCAATCGCCGTGTTGAAGTGCCGCCTGCGGCCGATGTCGACGGTGACCTTGGCCACCGTCTCATGCACCTGCCGGCGAATGTCGCGCTGGCCAGAGTCGAGCGTCGTCGGGTCGAGCGCCGGTGCCGCTCCGCCGCTCACGTGCGCGTGCACCGCCTTCCACAGTCGTCGGAGGAACCGAAACGCGCCTTCGACGCCCTCGTCGGACCACTCGAGCGTCTGCTCTGGCGGCGAGGCGAACATCGTGAAGAGCCGTGCGGTGTCCGCGCCGTATTTCGCCACGAGTGCATCAGGATCGACGCCGTTCATCTTCGATTTCGACATCGTGCCGATGCCGCCGTACTCGACCGGCTGACCGTCGGTGCGGAGCCGGGCTCCGATGCGCACGCCTCGTTCGTCGGTCTGCACCTCGACGTCCGCCGGGTTGAAATAGACGATGCGGCCGGCAGCCGGCTTGCGGTAATAAATCTCGTTCAGGACCATGCCCTGCGTCAGCAGGTTGATGAAGGGTTCCTTGAGCGCGGTCAGGCCGAGATCGCGCATCACCCGCGTCCAGAACCGCGAGTACAAAAGATGCAGGATCGCGTGCTCGATGCCGCCGATGTACTGGTCGACGGCCATCCAGTAGTCCGCGCGGCGGTCGACCATCGCCGCGTCGTTGCCGGGGCTGGTGTAACGGAAGAAATACCAGGACGAGTCGACGAAGGTGTCCATCGTGTCCGTCTCGCGCCGCGCGGCGCGATTGCAGCGCGGACAGCGGCACTCGACGAACGAGGCCAATTTCGCGAGCGGGTTGCCGCTGCCGTCGGGCACGAGATTCTCGGGCAGGATCACGGGCAGATCCTCGTCCGGCACGGGCACCTCGCCGCAGGTCTCGCAATGGATCAGCGGGATCGGGCAGCCCCAGTAGCGCTGGCGCGAGATGCCCCAGTCGCGGAGCCGCCAGTTGACGCGACGCTGGCCCCGGCCGGTGGCCTCGAAGGACTTCGCGATCGCGTCGAAGGCCTCGTCGAAATAGAGCCCGTCGAATTGTCCCGAGTTGATCAGGCGTCCGTGCTCGAGGTAGGGGCCTGCGTCGAGCTCGACCAGCCGGCCGTCCGTCGGCTCGATCACCTGGTGGATGCGGAGCCCGTAACGCCGCGCGAATTCCCAGTCCCGCTGATCGTGCGCGGGTACGGCCATCACGGCGCCGGTGCCATAGCCCATCAGCACGAAGTTCGCGACCCAGACCGGGATGCGCTCGCCGGTGAGGGGATGAACCGCGTTCACGCCTAGCGGCTTACCGCGCTTCTCCATCGTCTCGATCGCGGCTTCGGTGATTGCGCTGCGCTGGCATTCGGCGATGAACTCGCGCAGGTCCGCGCTGTGCTGTGCGGCGCGCTGTGCGAGCGGATGTCCGGCCGCGACCGCCATGTATGTGACGCCGTACAGCGTGTCCGGCCGGGTCGTGTAGACGCGCAGCGGCTCGAGCCCGCCCTCGACGTCGAACGCGAGCTCGAGACCCTCCGAGCGGCCGATCCAGTTTGCCTGCATGAGCTTGACGCGTTCGGGCCAGCTGGGCAGCTCGTCGAGCGCGGCCAGCAGATCCTCCGCGTAGTCCGTGATCCGCAGGTAGTACATGGGGATCTCGCGCTTCTCGACCAGCGCGCCCGTGCGCCAGCCTCGCCCGTCGATCACCTGCTCGTTCGCCAGCACCGTCTGGTCCTCCGGGTCCCAGTTGACGATGCCCGTACGCCGATAGGCGATGCCGCGCTCGAGCATCCGCAGGAACAGCCACTGGTTCCAGCGGTAATAGTCCGGACGACAGGTGGCGAACTCCCGGGTCCAGTCGATGCCGAGTCCGAGCGGCTTCATCTGCCGCTTCATGTGCGCGATGTTGTCGTAGGTCCACTTCGCGGGCGGCACGCCGTTCGCCATGGCGGCGTTCTCGGCCGGCAGCCCGAACGCGTCCCAACCCATCGGCTGCAGAACGTTGCAGCCCTGCATGCGCATGTAACGCGTCAGCACGTCGCCGATCGTGTAGTTCCGGACATGCCCCATGTGCAGGCGGCCGCTGGGATACGGAAACATGCACAGGCAGTAGTACTTCGGCCGGTCGGGGTCCTCACGGACCTCGAAGCTCCTGTGCTCGTCCCAGTAACGCTGGGCGTCCGGCTCTATGGCGGCCGGATCGTAACGGTCCTGCATGTCGGTCCGGGCGGCCTGAAGTGGGCTCGCAAGGATAGCGGAGGCGCCGAGCCGGCACCAATTCGCGGCCTGGCGCGGCCGCGCGCTACACGATCGTCGGATGCACCAGGTTCGCGAAATCCCGGTACTTGAGCCGGATCAGCTCGGTGTGCGTGCCGGCGTTGAAGGCGATCTCTTCGTCCTCAGCGAGGTCTTCGAGCACGAAAACCTCCATCCCGTAGAGATTGCCGAACGGCGGCATCGCACCCGGCTCGCAGTCGGGAAAGCGGTCTCTGAATTCCGTCTCGCTCACGAGGTGCACATCGCGGGCGCCCGCCACCGATCGGACGCGCCCCAGCGGGACCTTCGAGGAGGCCGTCTGGACCACCATCGCGAGCTTCCCGTCGATGTCGACGATCACCGTCTTGGCGAGCTCGCGGCCCGGGACGTGCGCCGCGGCGGCAATCTCCTGCGCGGTGTACGCGGGCGAGTGACGGATCTTGGTGTATCGGACGTGGTTGGCGTCGAGCAGATGCTCAAGCTTCGAGAACGGCATGACGGGCCTCCGTTCCGTACCGATGTCGGCCCGAGCATACCCCCGCGAATGCGGCAGCGCCACGCCGTGCATCCTGCCAGCGCAAGCCTCAGATCCGCACGAAACGTGCCACGCCGTCCGCTGAGCACGTGCGCACCACCCGCCCCTCGCTCGCGAGGAAATGCAGGTGCGCGAGCGCCTCGCCGAGGGCAAGCACCCGATGGAAACCGCGCAGCACGCGCCCGAACATCACCGCTACCGTCTCGTGAGCGCTGCGCGGCTCGCGGCAATGGTCCTCGACGCGGGCGAGCTGCTCGAGGTGATGGTTGCGGAGGTCGGCGATGCGCCTGTGCAGCGCGCGAAACGGGCGGCCGTGAGACGGGAGCACCAAGGTCGCGGGATCGCAGGCCTCGAGCCGTGTGAGCGAATCGAGGAACGAGCGCAGCGGATCGGCGTCGGGGGCGGATGGAAGCACGCTGACGTTGGGCGAGATGGACGGGAGCACCTGGTCGCCGCTGACAAGAATGCCGCGCTCGGCGTCGTACAGGCACAGGTGTCCGCGGCAGTGACCTGCTGTCTCTATCACCTGCCACGAGGCGCCGCCGGACATGCAGGTCTCGCCGTCGACGGGCGCATGCGTGAGCGGCGGGATCCCGCCGTACCAGGTACGGTGGTCGCGTGGCGGCTCGCTCGCGACCGGGGATTGAAGACCGTGGGCGCGCAGGAACTCCCGCAGTCGCAGGTCCACCTCGGCCGGTTCCATCCGCAGGAATGTCGAGGACGACTCGTGCGCCCACTGCGACATCCAGACAGCGGCGCCGTGCCGCTCGGCGATCCACCTCGCGAGTCCCATGTGATCGGGATGATCGTGCGTGACGAATATTCGACTCAGTCGACGGGGCGCGAGCGGCTCCTGCTCGAGCGACTCCCACGCGACGCGGCATTCTTCCGCCGCCAGCCCGGTATCGACCACGGTGCACGAGTCGCCGTCCTCGAGCAGCCATAGATTTATGTGGTTGAGCTCCATCGGCAGAGGCATGCGAAGCCACCACAGGCCGGCGGCGATGCGCAGTGCCTGCCCGGGCGCCGGCGGGTCGCCCGGCAGGTAGTCGAGGTCCTGGTCGCGCGACGGATAGCGCTCGCCTTCGCGGGTCAGCTCGGGTACCCGCTCCTTCAAGCACCCGTCCCTGCGCGCCGCCGCACCAGGAGCCCCACGACCACTGCCGCCGCGACCAGCACCAGGACCGGCGCGTTACCGAGCCGCAGGTAAGGAGTGAGTCCCGCTCGCGGCGTGACGCGTCCTGTGAGCACGCCCGGCTGGAACTGGGGCAACGTGTCGAGCACCCGCCCGTCATGGGCGATCAGCGCGGTGATGCCGTCATTGGTCGCGCGCAGCGTCGGTCGCGCGGCCTCGATCGCGCGCATGCGGCTGATGTCGAGATGCTGGTGCGGCGCCGTCGAATTTCCGAACCACGCGTCGTTGCTCACGTTGACGAGCAGCGTGGAGTCGCGGACGATGCGTCGCTGGTCGGTGCCGTACGAATCCTCGTAGCAGATCGTGGGCGCGAGCCGCTCGCCAGCCACCGCCAGCGGCTTCTGCCGGTCGGAGCCCGGCTCGAAATCCGAGTACGGCAGACTCATCAGCTTGAGCCAGGAACGCACGGTCGCGGGCACCGGGAAGAACTCGCCGAACGGTACCAGCCTGCGCTTCGCGTACCACTGCTCGATTGCCGGTTGCTGCGGGTTCCACGCGACCATGGCGTTGTAATAGGCATCGGTCGCGGGCTCGTTGCGAATCAGGCCCATGATGAGCGCAGTTCCGCCCGCGGCCGCCTCGGCGCGCACGCCGGAGAGGAACTCGCCGAGATCCGCTGCAAGCGCCGGGATCGAGGCCTCCGGCCAGACCACGAGATCGGCGCCGAAGTACGGCCGCGACAGGCCGAGATACAGGCGCTCGGTGCGCTCGCGCTGACCGGGCTGCCACTTCATCGTCTGCGGTACCGCGCCCTGTACAAGCGCGACCGAGAGAACCCTGTCACGCGGCTCTGTCCACTCGACGCGTGTCAGCCACGCACCCACGCCCCATATCGTCAAGATCGACAAAGCGGCGACGGTGCGCGAGACGCGGGTCCCGAGGAGAAGGGTGACGAGCGCGCCGGCGGAGATAGCCGCGGCAAGGCCGACGCCATAGACGCCGAGCACCGGTGCGTATCCGACGAGCGGCGTGTCGAGATGCGCATAGCCGAGCGACAGCCATGGAAAGCCCGAGAACAGCCAGCCGCGGAGCCATTCGACCAGGATCCAGCCCGCCGGTATGAGCAACATCCAGCGCGCGGGTCCCGCGCGCGGCGCATAGCGCGCGACCAGCCAGCCGAGACCCGCGCTGTAGCCGCCCATGATCGCTACCAGCCCCAACATCAGGAAGATCGCCACCGGCAGCGGCGCGTGACCGATCTCGTGGACGCTGTGATAGAGCCAGTAGGTGCCGGCGAGAAAGGTGGCTCCGGTGAACAGACCCCCGCGCCAGGCCGCCTCGCGGGGTGTCGTGTCCTGCCACAGCAGGATCTGCAGCGCCGGGCAGGCGATGCTCAGGACAGCGAAGCCGAGCGGCGCGAACGCCGCCGCGAGCGCCAGTCCGCCCGCGAGCGCAACCCACCGCCCGTGACGCCCGAGCACGTCGAGCATGGGCGCCACGCCGCGGGGTACGATCACCGCCGGGGTCGCGCTGCCGTCGGCGCGATTCACTCTGCCCGCTTGAGGTCGATGTCGCGCGGCGTCGTCACCCGCAGCGTCTCGATGCGCCGCCGGTCGGCGCGCAACACCTTGAGTTCGAGCCCGCCGAGCTCGACCGCTTCGCCGCGCCGAGGCATGCGCCCGAGCTCGTGCAGGACCAGCCCGCCGATCGTGTCGGCGTCCTCGTCCGAGAAGCGGGTGTCGAACACGTCGTTGAACTCCTCGATCCGCGTAAGCGCCGGCACGGCAAAGGTCCGCTCCGCTTCCTTGTGTATTCCTTCCACCTCGTCGACGTCGTACTCGTCGCCGATGTCACCGACGATCTGCTCGAGCACGTCCTCGATGGTGAGCAAACCCGAAACTCCGCCGTATTCGTCGACGACGATCGCCATGTGGTTGTGGCTGTTGCGGAACTCCCTCAGGAGCACGTTCAGACGCTTGCTCTCGGGAATGAACACCGCGGGCCGGAGGCATTCGCGGATGTCGAAGCTCGCGGCGGAGTCCTCGGCGAAATACCGCAGCAGGTCCTTGGCGAGCAGAATTCCGACGACCTCGTCGCGGTCCTCTCCGACCACCGGAAAGCGCGAGTGACCGGACTCGATGACCGCGGGCAGGATCTTCTCCGGCGGGTCCTCGCGCTGCACAACCACCATTTGCGCGCGCGGCACCATCACGTCGCGGACCTGGATGGCCGAGACCTGCAGCACGCCCTCCATCATCGACAACACGTCGGCCTCGATCAGGCCCCGGTCCTTGGCGTCCGCCAGCACGTCGGAGAGCTGCTCGATGTCGCGCGGCTCGCCGGACAGCGATTCCACCAGGCGTCGCAGCCAGCTGCCCTGGCCGGCAGGTCGATCGTCGTTCATGCGCGGGAGGTCACCACCCTGAGGTAAGGATTCTGATACCCGAAACCCCGCAGGATTTCCACTTCGACCCGCTCCATGCGCCGCGATTCACGGTCGTGCCGGTGGTCGTAGCCGGCCAGGTGCAGCACCCCGTGCACCACCATATGCGCCCAGTGCGCGGCGAGGGTCTTGTCCTGCGCGCGCGCCTCACGCGCCACGACCGGAGCGCAGATCGCGAGGTCACCGAGCGCGCCATCGTTCGCCCGCTCCTGCGGCGATGCGGGAAACGACAGCACGTTGGTGGGCGCGTCCTTGCCGCGAAAGCTGCGGTTCAGGCGCCGGCTTTCCGCCGCGCCCACGACGCGGATGCAGATCAGCGGCGCGCCAGCGCGCGGCCGTTGTCCATGCGCAACCGACGCATAGGCGCCGCGCGCCCAGCGGCGGAGCGCCGCCGCACCGGGGACCCACGGGCGCCGAGCCACGAATTGCGTCTCGACGCGCAGCTCCGCCGATGCGGTGGACGCGGCGCTCACGTCGCGTCCTGCCCGCCGTCGGTGTCGCGCTCGTAGGCGAGCACGATGCGCTGCACCAGCGGATGACGCACGACATCACGCGCGCTGAAAAAGGTGAAGGCCACGCCTTCGACGTCGCGCAGCACGTCGATGACGTGCTTCAGTCCCGAGCGCTGCTGCCGCGGCAGGTCGATCTGCGTGATGTCGCCGGTCACGACGGTCTTCGAGCCGAAGCCGATCCGCGTCAGGAACATCTTCATCTGCTCGACGGTGGTGTTCTGCGCCTCGTCGAGGATGATGAACGAATCGTTCAGCGAGCGGCCGCGCATGAACGCAAGCGGCGCGACCTCGATGACCTGGCGCTCGATCGCGCGCGCAACGCGGTCGAAGCCCAGCATCTCGTAGAGCGCGTCGTACATCGGCCGCAGATACGGATCGACCTTCTGAGCCATGTCGCCGGGCAGAAACCCCAGCCGCTCGCCCGCCTCCACCGCGGGCCGCACCAGCACGATGCGCCGAACTGTCGCGCTCTGCAGCGCCTCGACCGCGCTGGCGACCGCGAGATAGGTCTTGCCAGTACCCGCCGGGCCGATCCCGAAGGTCAGATCGGCAGTCCTGATCTGATCGAGGTACCGCCGCTGATTCGGGCCGCGACCGCGGATCGCGCCGCGCTGGGTGTGGACCTCGACCTCGCCAGCGGTGCGGACCGCCGGGACCTCGCCGCCATCCTCGGGCCGCGGGAAGCCGAGCTCCTGCACGCTAAGGTGCACACGCTCGGGCGTCATCGGCTCGCTGGCTGAAAGCTCGAACATGCGGCGAAGCACCGCCTCTGCGCGCGCGAGCGGGCCCGACGGGCCCGACAGCTGCAGTCGGTGACCGCGTCGCCGGACGTCGATTCCCAGTCGGTCCTCGACGTGGCGCAGATTCTGCTCCATGGGGCCCGCGAAGTTGGCGAGCCGGTCGTTATCAGCCTCCGCAAGCGAGATTTCGCGTTGTTCCGGAGGATCGTTCAAGCAACGCTCCGCGTCGGCTCGGCGAGCCGTCCCCGCAGCGAATTGGGCATCGCCTCGGTGATCTCGACGTCGACGTAGCGATCGATCAGCGTGGCCGGCCCGTCGAAGTTCACCCAGCGGTTGTTGCTCGTGCGAGCCGCGAGCTGGTGGGCGTCGCGGCGCGCAGGGCGCTCGACCAGTACCCGCTGTACGGTCCCCACCATCGCTCGCGCGTAGCGCGCGGACTGCTCGCCGACCAGCGTCTGCAGCCGCTCGAGCCGCCGCTGCTTTTCATCGTGCGTCACGTCGTCGGGGAGCGCGGCCGCAGGCGTTCCGGGACGGCGGCTGTAGATGAAGCTGTAGGCCTGGTCGAAGGCCGCATCCGCGATCAGGTCGAGCGTCGCCTGGAAGTCGCGCTCGGTCTCTCCCGGATAGCCCACGATGAAATCGCTCGACAGGCTGATGTCCGGCCGGACGTCGCGTAACCGGCGGAGCTTCTGCTTGTACTCGAGGACGGTGTGGCCGCGCTTCATCAGCGCGAGCACGCGGTCCGAGCCGCTCTGCACGGGCAGGTGCAGGTAGTTCGCGAGCTTGGGCACGTCGCGGAATGCCTCGATCAGGCTGTCGCGGAACTCCACCGGATGCGAGGTCGTGAAACGAATGCGCTCAATGCCGGGAACTTCGGCGACGAAATAGATCAGCGCGGCGAGATCGGCGTGACCGCCGCCCTCCATCGTGCCGCGGTAGGCGTTTACGTTCTGACCGAGCAGCGTGACCTCGCTCACTCCCTGCGCGGCGAGACGCTCGAGTTCCTTGAGCACCTGCTCGAGCGGCCGACTGACCTCCTCGCCGCGCGTGTACGGCACGACGCAGAAGCTGCAGTACTTGCTGCAGCCTTCCATCACCGATACGAACGCCGTTGCTCCACGGGCCCGTGGTTCGGGCAATCGGTCGAACTTCTCGACCTCCGGAAAGCTCACGTCGACGACGGATCGCCCCTTCGCGCGCAGCTCGTCGATCATCGCGGGCAGCCGGTGCAGCGTCTGCGGTCCGAAGACGAGATCGACGAAGGGCGCGCGCTCGGTCAGGCCCACGCCTTCCTGGCTCGCAACGCAACCGCCGACACCAATGATCACGCCGGGTCGTCGCGTCTTTAACTCACGCCACCGCCCAAGCTGCGAAAACACCTTCTCCTGCGCCTTCTCGCGCACCGAGCAGGTATTGAGAAGCAGCAGGTCTGCCTCCTCCGGCACCTCCGTGGGCTCGTAGCCACCCGATTCGCGCAGCACGTCCGCCATACGGGCGGAGTCGTACTCGTTCATCTGGCAGCCAAAGGTTTTCAGGTAGACGCGCGGCATCCCGGGATTCAATGCATTGGATCCCCGATAGCGCGCTGCTGCTCGGCCGTCGGGGCCGCCTATCGTAGACGGTGCCAGCCAGCCTTGTCCGCCCCTCCGCGGGCGGGCGCCGGCGGAGGGCCCGTCGGAGTGGGCCCGGCGGGCACGAATGCTAGCGAATTCCGTGGCTTACGCGGCGCCGGTGTGGCGCTGGCGACGTGCGGCTTGCCCACCCCCGGAACCCTGGGCCTCGGCCGCCAGCAGTGCCGCCTTGCGGTGTACACCCCAGCGGTAGCCCGACAGCGCGCCGTCGTTCCGCACGACACGATGACAGGGGATCGCTACCGCAAGCCGGTTTGCCGCGCAGGCCTGCGCGACGGCGCGAACGGCGCGCGGCACGCCGATACGCCGTGCAATCTCGGTATAGCTCACCGTCGTGCCCGCGGGCAGCGCGCGCAGTGCCTGCCAGACGCGCTGCTGGAAGGCCGTCCCGCGCACGTCGAGCGGCAGGTCGAGGCCGACCGCCGGCGTCTCGACGAAACCGACGACGCGCGCCACGAGGCGCTCGAAGTCCTCGTCGCCGCCCACGAGCTCGGCCTTCGGAAACTCGTCCTGCAGACGACGCCCCAAGGTATCCGGATCGTCGCCAAGCAGGATCGCGCAAATCCCACGCTCGCTCGCGGCGACCAGGATCGACCCAAGCGAGCATTCACCGACGGCAAAGCGGATCCGTGTCGCCGCGCCCCCGGCGCGGTAGGCGGACGGCGTCATGCCGAGACGCGCATTGGCCTCCGCGTAGAACCGCCCGCTCGAGTTGTAACCCGCCTCGTAGATCGCATCGGTGACACTGTCCGCGCGAGTGAGCTCGCGGCGCGCACGGCGGGCGCGATGCGCCTGCGCGTATCCACGCGGCGTGAGCCCGGTGACCGCCTTGAAGACGCGATGGAAGTGCCAGGCGCTCACGCCGGCCTCCGCCGCGAGCGTTGCCAGCGACGGCACGTGCTCCGCGGCCTCGATCGCGCGGCAGGCCCGCGTGATCTGTACCGCGTGCCGCTCGGTCAGACTCGGACGATCCGGATGGCAGCGCCTGCAGGGTCGAAACCCGGCGCGCTCGGCGGCCTCATGCGTCGCATGAAACCGGACGTTCTCCGGCCGCGCGCGCCGCGACGCGCAGGACGGGCGGCAATACACGCCGGTCGTGCGCACGGAATAGACGAAGTGCCCGTCGGCTGTCGCATCGCGGGCAACCACGGTGGCCCAGCGTGGGTCGGCGACGACGCGGCGGGCGAGTTCTGCGTTGCGTTCAGCGGTGCTCATGGCCGTTCCTCAAGTAATGCCGATGGGGTGTCTGGCATTCTCTAGTCAGCCCGTCACACCGGCATCCCGGGTCTTGCTCTCAAATTCTAGAACGGGATGTCGTCGTCGAACTCGCCCGCGGCCGCGGGCTGCGCGGCTCGCTCCTGGGTGGGCGCGGTGCGTGGCTCGCCGCGTGGTTCTGCGCCAGCACGGTCGCCGCCGCGACTGCCGAGCATCTGCATCTCGTTGGCGATGATCTCGGTCGTGTAGCGATCCTTGCCTTCCTTGTCCTGCCACTTGCGTGTCTTGAGCCGACCCTCGACGTAGATCTGTGAGCCCTTGCGCAGGTATTCGGCCGCGATCTCGGCAAGACGGTCGTACATGACGACGCTGTGCCATTCGGTCTGCTCGCGCTGCTCGCCGGTCTGCTTGTCCTTCCAGCTGTCCGAGGTCGCGAGCCGCAGGTTGGTGACCGCCTTGCCGCTCGGCATGTAGCGCGTTTCCGGGTCCTGCCCGAGGTTGCCGACCAGAATGACCTTGTTGATACCGCGTGCCATGGTTTTGTCCGCTTGAGGGGAAAGCTGATTTTACGGTACCGGGCGGCACACCGGGTGCGCGAAATCTGGCCTTGAGAGCGAGAAACAGATCCCGCCGGCTCAGGTGCTCGCGATGTTGCCCTTGGCCACGATCGGGCCCGTGGGCACGCCCTGCGGCGCCCCGCCTGCTGGCTCGAGCGATATGGCGAGCGTCGAGCCCGCGGTCATCGCCCGGCGCAGCTCCACCGGCACGGCGATGGTGTGCGCCTTGTCGGTCGTGACCACGCCGAGCGAGCGCGGCGCCTCGCCGGCCGGAATCAGCCACAGCTCGGGAACACGACCCTCAGCGTCGGGCGCGCTCGGGACCGGTACCAGCAGGATCGCCCCGCTTGCCGTATCGAGCGTCGCGAGATACGCCGGCGTCCCATCGTCGAAGCTCAGCGTCGTGACTGCGCGTGCAACGGGTGCCGGAGTCACCGCCGGAGGCACCTCACGTACGGTGTTCAGGACCGCGAGCGCCGTGGCTGCCACGATCGCTGCCGCTGCCGCCGCACGCCAGAACCCCACGCTCTGCCATAGGTTGCCACGGGCACCCTCGACGGCGGGCCAGCCCAGGCGGCGGCGGATCCCGGGCCAGACGTGCTGCGGCGGAGTCACCGGCGCGATCCCGTCGAACAAACCGGCGAGCCGGCTCTCCCAGGCCGCCACCCGCGCGGCAAAGGCGGGATCCGTCTCTATCCGCGTCTGCGAGCGACGACGCTGGGCGGCGTCCTGCACGCCGAGCGCGTACTCGGCGGCCTCGAGATCCGGGCCTGGTGGCTCGGAACCGAATTCGTCGTCGGATGTCGGATCAGGCGTGTTCATGTTTCGAGACAAGCGCGTAGTTGCATCAGGCCGCGCCGTATCCAGCTTTTCACGGAGCCAAGCGGAGCGCCGATGCGCGCTGCCAGCTCGTCATATGTCGCACCATCGAAGAAGGCCGTGCGGATGAGGCTGCGACGTCGATCGTCGAGCTGCTCCAGGCAGCGCTCCAGGCGGCCGCGGTCGGTGCCCGACTCCGCCTCCCGCTCGGGCGTCGTCCCGGGATCCGCCATCTCTTCGATCACCGCGAGCGGCGCCCGTGACATCGGTGGCCGCGCCCGCAGCCGGTCGATCGCCTTGTTGCGTGCGATCGTCGACAGCCATGCGAGCGCACCGGCGCGATCCGGGTCGAACTGCGCTGCGCGACGCCAGATGGTCACGAAAGCATCCTGCAGCACGTCCTCCGCCTCGGTGCGGTCAGACAGCACGCGCAGGCAGATGCCGAACAGCCGGGCCGAAGTACCCCGGTACAGCGCATCGAAGGCGACGCGATCACCGGTCGCCACTTCGACGACCAGACGATCGAGCGCCGCGTCGCGCTCTGCGGTCGGCCGCAGTTCCGTTTCGGACACTTGAGGCATCGTGTCGAGCCCTGGATGAAAGTGTACCTTCCAGCTGCCGCGAGACAACGGCGACGGGTCGATCGCGTCGGTCGGCATTACGACGCGCCATCCTGGCACGCCGCCTGCCGATCCTGGAGGCACCGGCCGACTCGACCGACCCGCCGCCTTGCTTAAAAGTACGTATGGCCGACCCCCGCGGATGCAGCGGCAGGCCCGGCCGCGGGGCGTCCCCAAACCACGACAGGCCTCCTTTGCCTCGGCCGCGGCGCGCTGCGTATAGTGACTGGTTGGCCGCGAGCGGCCATCTTCGAGCCCCGCCATGGACGTGATACGCATCCGCGGTGCCCGCACGCACAACCTGCGCGGCATCGATCTCGATCTGCCCCGTGACCGGCTGATCGTCATCACCGGGCTCTCCGGTTCGGGCAAGTCCTCGCTCGCCTTCGACACCATCTACGCCGAGGGTCAGCGCCGCTACGTCGAGTCGCTGTCGGCGTATGCGAGACAGTTCCTGTCGGTGATGGAGAAGCCCGACGTCGATCATATCGAGGGCCTCTCGCCCGCGATCGCGATCGAGCAGAAGGCGACCTCGCACAACCCGCGCTCCACCGTCGGGACGGTGACCGAGATCTACGACTATCTGCGCGTGCTCTATGCACGGGCCGGCTTGCCGCGCTGCCCGGAGCACGGCCAGGAGCTCACGGCACAGACCGTGAGCCAGATGGTCGACCAGGTGCTCGCCCTTCCCGAAGGAACGAGCGTGCTGCTTCTCGCGCCGGTCGTGCAGGATCGCAAAGGCGAACATCTCGAAACGCTGGACCAGTTACGCTCCCAAGGCTTCGTTCGTGCGCTCATCGACCGGCGGCTGGTCGAGCTCGAGACACCGCCGCGTCTCGACGCAAGGCGGCGGCACAGCATCGATGTCGTGGTCGATCGACTGCGCGTGCGCCCCGACGCCGGGCAGCGTCTCGCCGAGTCCTTCGAGACCGCGCTCGCGCTGGCGCAGGGCGTGGCACGCGTCGCCCTCGCGGACGAACCTGACCGCGACACGCTCGTGTTCTCAAATCGCTTCGCCTGCACGGTCTGCGGCTACAGCCTGGCCGGTCTCGAGCCGCGCCTCTTTTCCTTCAACAACCCGACTGGCGCCTGCGGCAGCTGCGGCGGCCTGGGCGTACAGGAGTACTTCGATCCGGGACGCGTCGTGGTCAACCCGGGGCTGTCGCTGGCCGGCGGCGCCGTGCGCGGCTGGGACCGTCGCAACGCCTACTACTTCCAGCTCATCCAGTCGCTCGCGCGGCATTTCCGCTTCGACATCGAGACTCCGTGGCACGAGTTGCCCGAGGCCGTTCAGCATGTGCTGCTCTGGGGTAGTGGCGAGGAAAAAGTCGAGTTCCGTTACTTCGACGCGCGCGGCGGAACGACGCGTCGCAGTCATCCGTGGGAAGGGATTCTGCCGAACCTCGAGCGGCGTTATCGCGAGACCGAGTCCGCAACCGTACGCGAAGAGCTCGCGCGGTACCGCGGCACGCGCGCGTGTGTGGACTGCCGCGGCAGCCGCCTCAACCTCGCCGCACGCAACGTGTTCGTCGGGGGACGGAACCTGCCGGACATCGCCGCGCTGCCGATCGCGGACTCGCGCCGCTTCTTCGCTGAGCTCAGGCTCGAAGGCTGGCGCGGCGAGATCGCGCAGCGGCTGGTACGCGAGGTCTCCGACCGCCTCACATTTCTCTCCGACGTCGGGCTCGACTATCTGGCGCTCGATCGCAGCGCGGAGACGCTCTCCGGGGGCGAAGCGCAGCGCATCCGGCTCGCGAGCCAGATCGGGTCGGGCCTCGTGGGCGTCATGTACATCCTCGACGAGCCGTCGATCGGGCTGCACCAGCGTGACAACCAGCGGTTGCTCGACACGCTGACGCGGTTGCGCGATCTCGGCAACACCGTGCTGGTCGTGGAACACGACGAGGACGCGATCCGCCAGGCCGACTACGTGGTCGACCTCGGGCCGGGCGCGGGTGTGCACGGCGGCGAGGTCGTCGCGCGCGGGACGCCCGAAGAGATCGCGGCGGCGGCCGGCTCGCTCACCGGTGAGTACCTGAGCGGCCGGCGCGCGATACCGGTCCCGACCGTGCGCACTCCCGCGCAGCCGGGACGCATGCTCAGGATCGTGGACGCAACCGGTAACAACCTGCAGTCCGTCACCGTGGATATACCGCTCGGTGTCATGACCTGTGTCACCGGGGTATCCGGATCGGGCAAGTCGACGCTGGTCGTTGACACGCTGTTCCGGCACGCCGCAGCCGCGCTCGCGGAATCACCCGGTGACGCGGCTCCCGCCCGGGCAGTCGAGGGACTGGAGCAGATCGACCGTGTGATCGACATCGATCAAAGCCCCATCGGCCGGACGCCGCGCTCGAACCCCGCCACCTACACGGGCCTCTTCGGGCCGATCCGCGAGCTCTTCGCCGAAGTGCCGGAGTCCCGGGCGCGTGGCTACGATCCAGGCCGGTTCAGCTTCAACGTGCGGGGCGGCCGGTGTGAGGCGTGCGAGGGCGACGGCGTCATCCGCGTCGAGATGCACTTCCTCCCCGACGCGTACGTGACCTGTGATGCCTGCCGCGGCATGCGCTACAACCGCGAGACGCTCGAGATCCGCTACAAGGGGCGCAACATCCACGATGTCCTCGAGATGACCGTGGAGGATGCGCTTACGTTCTTCCGCAACATCCCGGCGCTGCAGACCCGGCTCAACACGCTGAACGACGTCGGGCTTGCATACCTGCGGCTCGGGCAGAATGCCACGACGCTGTCGGGCGGCGAGGCGCAGCGCGTCAAGCTGGCACGCGAGCTCGCGAAGCGCTCGACCGGTCGCACCCTCTACCTTCTCGACGAGCCGACGACTGGTCTGCATTTCCGCGACATCGAGCAGCTGCTGGCAGTGCTGCTGCGGCTGCGCGACGAGGGCAACACGATCGTCGTCATCGAGCACAACCTCGATGTGATCAAGACTGCCGACTGGGTGATTGATCTCGGCCCCGAAGGCGGCGCCGGCGGCGGTCGCCTGGTCGCGGCGGGAACACCCGAAGAGGTGGCACGCATGCCGCAATCGCACACGGGCGGGTACCTGCGCCGCGTCCTGCAGCCGGAGCGGGCGCGACGCTCTGCAACCGGCTGAGCGCGCTCAGCTTGCCGTGTGCGGTCGCCCGGCGACCTCGAACACGTGGCGAACTTCGCCCGCGGAGCGCGTTTCGCGATAGCGGCCCTCGGTGAGCGTGGCGATCACGCTGCGCCAGAAGGCGAGCGCGGCACGGTTTTGCTCATCCTCGACGATTTCCCACGCACCGCCGAAGCGGTTGAAGAGCAGCAGCGCTGCGCTGCGTCCGATCCCGCGGCGCCGCGCCGCAGATGCGACGAAGAACTCCGAGAGCCGCAGACGCGTGCTGCCCGGCGGCCGCGTGACCAGCGCGAATCCGACCCGCACGCCGTGACTCAGGATGACGAACGGATGACTCGCGTGATCGGAAAACCAGCCTGCGAGAAACTCGCTTTCGCGCGCATCCCATTCGCCGAGCGCTGGAAAGAGACCTGATTTCGAGACCGACAGCTCGGACAGGTAGTCGCGATAGATCGCGCGTATCCATTCGCGATCGTCGCTTGAGTTGCGAGCGTCTCTGAGGGTGACAGACACGGTGCAATCCGTGCTCGTGCCGGTGTCCGCGGGCGCCGACCGCCCGGGCGGGTTTAGTTGCTCAAGGGCCGGGCGGGCCCCAGCCGGGGCCCGCCCGAACCTGTCAGCTTATGCTGAGCTGCGCCTGTTAGTTCTTGGGCGCCTCTTCCTGCATTTCCTGACCGGCTTCCTCGACAGCCTCGCCGGTCGCCGTGACGGCGTCCGAAGCAGCCTCGGCAGCGGCATCACCTGCTTCGGCGGTGGCGTCCATGGCGGCATCGCCCGCAGCGGAAGCGGCATCACCGGCGGCGTCAGCGGCCTCACCCGCCGCAGTAGCGGCATCGGCAGCAGCGTCCTGCGCTGCCTCAACGGGTTCCTTCTTGGCGCAGCCCGCGATAGCCAGGGCAGCGAGGGCAGCGGCAAGAGCGATCTTGGCGTTCATCAGAATGTACCCCGAGTAATGAGTATGGATGTTTGATCGAAACAGCAGGCGGGGCGCCCGCCTCATGCGGTGCGATACCCCCTGCGCGGTCAGAATTCTAGGGGCAGTATCCAGGGCCAACCGTGGGCGTTTTGTCTGTTATTAGCGACAACCGGCGGCGAATCCCTTATAGGGCGTGATTCAGCGTCGCCGGCTTTCGGGCAAGATGCCCGGATCCACCGCTCCCGGGCCAGCCCATGACCGCCTCCGACATGAACCGGGCGTTCCCCGCCCACCTTGCCTCAGTAGCCGCCCGCGCCGATGACGCGCTGGCGGCCTGCGGCTTCGACGCCCTCGCGATCTTCTCAGGTCGGCCCGCCAATCACTTCCTCGACGACTATGGCTGGCCCTTCAAGGTCAATCCGCACTTCAAGCTCTGGGCGCCGCTCACCGATGCGCCCGAGAGCTTCGTGTGCCACGTACCTGGCCGTCGCCCGGTGCTCTGCTTCTACCAGCCCGCGGACTACTGGCACCGCCCCCCGCGTCTGCCCGCGGAGGAGTGGCTCGCCGAGTTCGACTTGCACACGATTCGCGAGCCGGGCCAGGCGCGCGAGGTGCTCGCGGGCGCCTTGGGTCGTGCGCCGCGAACCGTATTCCTGGGCGAATGGCATCCTGATTTCGCCGACTGGAAATTTTCGGCAGCCAATCCGCCTGCGCTGCTCGCGCACCTGCATTACTGGCGCGCGGTGAAGACCCCCTACGAGCTCGCCTGCATGCGCGAGGCGTCGCGAACCGGTGCGCGGGCACACCTCGCGGCGCGCGACGCATTCTTCACCGGCGCCTCGGAGTTCGAGGTGCATGCGGCGTACTGCGAGGCGAGCGGACTCACTGAGGCCGAGCTGCCCTACCAGAACATCATCGCCTTCAACGAAGGCGCGGCGGTACTGCACAACCACAGTCTCGACCGGGACCGGGACAAGCCGCGCCGCTCGTTCCTGATCGACGCCGGCGCCCAGTTCCGCGGCTACGCCTCCGACATCACGCGCACGTATTCCGGCGGCGATCCGGAATTCGCGGCGCTGATCGAGGGCGTCGACGCGCTGCAGCGCAGGCTCTGCGACGGAATCCGCGCCGGTCGTGATTATCGCGAGGTGCATCTCGAAGCGCACCGGCTGATCGGCGCACTGTTGCGCGACGCGGGTGTGATCTCCTGCAGCGCGGAAGCCGCCGTTGCGGAAGGCGTGAGCAGCATTTTCTTCCCGCACGGTGTCGGTCACCTGCTTGGCCTGCAGGTGCACGACGTCGCGGGATTCGCAGCCGATGTGACCGGTCGCGAGATTCCGAAGCCGGAGGGTCATCCGTATCTGCGGCTCACGCGTCGGCTCGAACCCGGTTTCGTGGTCACGGTCGAGCCCGGCCTCTATTTCATAGAGCTCCTGCTCGAGGCGGCGCGCGCGAGTCCGGCCAGCCGGCACATCCACTGGAACGCCGTCGAGCGGCTCGCACCCTATGGCGGGATCCGCGTCGAAGACGACGTCGCCTGCACCGGCGGCGAACCGGAGAATCTCACGCGCGACGCGTTTGCCGCGCTTGCTTGACCGATCAGGATTGCTTTTTCAGCAGGTCGCGGATCTCCGTGAGGAGCACCACGTCCGCCGGCGTAGCGGCGGCCGCGGGAGGGGCCCGGAGCTTGTTGACGGCCTTGATGGCCATGAAGATGGCGAGCGCGATGATGAGGAAGTCGAACACCGCCTGAAGAAATGCACCGTACTTGACGAGCACCGGTTCGCCCGCCGGACTGGTGCCGAGTAACACGGACAGATCCGTGAAGTTGACTCCGCCGACGGCCATCCCGATCACAGGCATCACGAGGTCGCCGACGAACGAGCTCACGATCTTGCCGAACGCCGCGCCGATGATGATGCCGACGGCCATGTCGATGACGTTGCCTTTCATGGCGAACTGCTTGAACTCGGACATCAGGCTCATAGCTCTGCCTCCCTTGCTGGCGTGATACGAACGAGCCGACGATACGGACTGCCTGGCCTAAAGAGAAGGCCGGTACAGCCACGTGCGGAGTCGCCCGCGCGCAGTTAGATGGACTGGTCCACTGGCCTTGTGTGTCACGCGGCGTTTATAGTCCGCGCGTGCCGATGAGACTGCCCTCCTAGATGCGATCCGGCCTGATCGCGCGATTGCGCGAGCGCGGGGTGTTGCGGGTCGCCGCGAGTTACGCGGTTATCGCATGGCTCGTGCTGCAGATCGCCGATCTCGTGCTCGGGCCGTGGGCCATGCCGCGGCTGCCGGAGACCTTCCGTCGTCACGGCCTCGCCTGGCCGCTAGAGTCACCCGTCCCATGAGCGACAGCCAGATCGAGCTACCAGGCGCCGGTCCCACGCCGGTTCGATACGGGATCCTGACGCGCGCCCGGCGCCGCGGGGTACTGCGCGTTGCGGCCAGCTACGCCGTCATCGCATGGCTCCTGCTGCAGATTGCCGACGTCACCTTTGACCCGCTCGGTGTGCCGAAGTGGGTCATGACTTCGCTCATCGTCGCCGCCGTCCTGGGCTTCCCGGTCGCCGTGGCGCTGGCGTGGTTCTACGAAGTCGGCGATCACGGCGTGCAGCGTGATACGGCGGTCGAAGGCGCCGTGCGGCCGAGCGTGCACGGCAAGCGCCGTTACGCGGACCTCGCGATCATCGGCATGCTGCTCGTCACCGTCGCGGTGCTGCTCGTGCGGCAGTCCGACATCGGCAGACCACCGCCGCCAGCGAGCCCGGCGATCGCGGTCCTGCCCTTCGAGAACCTGAGTGGCAACCCGGAGCAGGAGTACTTCTCCGACGGCCTTGCCGTGGAGGTGCTCGATCGCCTCGGGCGCGTGCCCGGCCTCCGGGTGATCGCGAGTTCCTCGTCGTTCTCGTTCAAGGGCAAGAACCAGGACCCGCGAACCGTCGCCGAGCAGCTCGGTGTGACCACGGTGCTGCAAGGCAGCGTGCGTCGCGACGGGCGGAAGCTCAAGGTCAATGCCAAGCTCATCGACGGCACGACGGGCTTCCAGCTCTGGTCGGGCAGTTTCGATCGCGAGGTAACGGACATTTTCGCCGTACAGGCGGAGCTGGCGGCGGCCGTGATAGACGCCATCGTCCCGGCTGCGCGCGGGGATACCGTTGCTGCTTCCCCGCCGACGACGAATCTCGACGCGCACGATCACTACCTGCTGGGACTCGCTGCCCAGCGTTCCCGATCGGCTGCCCGCCTCGCGGAGTCCGTGGCGCAGCTCGAGCAGGCCGTGGCGCTCGATCCGTCGTACGCGCAGGCGCACGCGGCGCTGGCGAATTCCCTGCTGTTGTGGTCGATCTATTCGGGGGGCGCGCGCGGCGATCCGCTGGCGCACGCCGAGCAGGCAGCGTACAAGGCGCTGGCGCTCGATGCCTCGCTGTCGGATGCGCATGGCGCGCTCGGCAATGTGCTGAGATTCGCGGAACGACCCGGCGCCGAGGACGAATACAAGCGCGCGCTGGAGCTCAACCCGAACAACGCGATCGTGACCCACGACTATACGGTGCTGCTCGCCATGCAGCCCGGCCGCGAGGCCGACGCAGTGGCGCTGGGCGAGCGGATCCTCCTGCTCGATCCACGCTCCGCCATCGCCTGGACGAACAAGCTGGGGCGCGTCTTTGAGACGGAAGGTGCGGCGGCCTACCTGAAGCAGTTCGAGACGGCGATAAAGATCTTCGCGGGCGACGCCGACGGGCTCGAAACGCTCTCACTGGCCATAGAGACGCAAGCCGGGCATCCCTATGAGGCCTACCGATTGAGCCATGAGCTCGAACGCGCCGGCGCGGATCGGGCGACGGCCCTGCGCGCTTCACTGGGACCGCTGATCGAGATGGGCGACTGTGACGAAGCCCTGGCCCGGATCGACAGGCTCAAGGCCGCAGGCGCGGTCCAGGCCATCGAGGTCACGCCCTATGAAATCATGGCGGCCGGGCTCAAGGGCGATGTCAAGCGCGTCGATGAAGCGATCGCGACTCCGGAGCGATCGCAGGTGACTCCCCACTACCGCTATGTCGTTGATGCGTACTGGTATGCGGTGCAGGGGCGCTTCGAGGACGCTGCCGCTGCACTCGCGAAGGCGGGCGAGTTTGAGACGGTGCCGGACGGCGGATTCATGGGCGCCTCGCTCGGCATGGGTGCGCTGCCTGCGGTGGTGCGCATCTACCAGGCCCAGGGCCGCGAGCACGAGGCGCAGGCGATGGTGTCGCGCTTCCAGGAGAAGCTGCGCAAGGAACTCGGGGCGCGAGCACCGGATGCCACGCAGAATGTCTTGCTGGCCGAGATTGCGCTCGCCGCCGGGCAGCGCGCGAAAGCGGTTCGCCACCTGCAGGCGGCGATGACGCAGGCGCCGGTGCCACCCCGCCTGCATCCGCAGCTGCCGTGGTTCAAGAGCCTGGAGGGCGAACCGGGCTATGCACAGCTCGTCGACGAGCTGGAGAAGCGGCAGGCGGCAATGCGTGCCCAGGTTGCAGCCCTGGATGCCGCGCCTGACAGCTCTGCTCGGTGACTTTGGAGCGACCCGGGCATCCGCGCGAAGTGCACAGTCGCGCTGCTGCGCGTCAGGCGGTAGCGGCCTTCTTCTTGCGTGTCGTGCGCGGCTTCTTCTCCACCGGCTCCGCAGCCGCCTTCTTCGCTGCCTTTTTCGGGGTCGCCTTCTCGGTCGGCGCGGCCTTTTTCTTGCGCGCCCGCGACTTCTTTGCGCCCTCGTCCGACGCGTCCGCAGCCGCGGTCGCAGACTCGACCAGCGCCATCAACGCCATCGGCGCCGAATCCCCGGGCCGGTTCGCCATGTGCAGGATGCGCGTATAGCCACCGGGACGCGTCTGGTAACGCGGTCCGAGATCGCCAAAGAGCTTTTCCACCATCGCCGTATCGCGCAGACGCGCGAATGCGCGTCGCCGGTTGGCAATGCTGTCGCTCTTGCCGAGCGTGATCAACGGCTCGACATAGCGCCGCAGCTCCTTGGCCTTCGGCACCGTCGTGCGGATCGCCTCGTGCCGAAGGAGCGATGCCGCCATGTTGCGCAGCATGGCCCAACGATGCGGCGTGTTGCGGCTCAGCTGCCGCCCGGTCAGTCCGTGTCTCATGTTGTTCTACCCGCGTCCGGCCCGAGGCTCAGACGATGTCCCGGTCCTCGTCGCGCTTCAGCCCCACCGGCGGCCAGTTGTCGAGCCGCACACCGAGCGTCAGCCCGTGGCTTTCCAGCACTTCCTTGATTTCGGTGAGCGACTTCTTGCCGAGGTTCGGCGTACGCAGCAGCTCGACCTCGGTCTTCTGCACCAGGTCGCCGATGTAGTGGATGTTCTCGGCCTTCAGGCAGTTCGCGCTGCGGACTGTGAGCTCGAGCTCGTCGACCGGGCGCAGCAGCAGCGGTTCGAAGTGATGCTCGGATGGCTTGACACGGTCCTCATCCTGGCCCTGCAGGTCGACGAAGACCGAGAGCTGGTCCTTGAGGATGGAACCTGCGCGACGGATCGCCTCTTCGGCGTCCATCGTGCCGTTGGTCTCGATGTCGATGATCAGCTTGTCGAGGTCGGTGCGCTGCTCGACGCGCGCGGCCTCCACCGTGTAGGTGACCTTGCGGATCGGGCTGAACGACGCGTCGAGCAGCAGGCGGCCGATCGGCCGGCTCGCCTCCTCGAAGGCGACGCGCTGCACGGCCGGGCGGTAGCCCCGGCCACGCTCGATCTTGAGCGTCATGACGAGCTCACCGGCCTTGGTCAGGTTGGCGATCACGAGCTCGGGATTCAGGATCTCGACGTCATGGTCGCCCTGGATGTCACCGGCGCGCACCGGGCCCGGGCCCTTCTTCGAGAGACGCAGCTCCGACTGCTCGCGGGCGTTCAAGCGTGTCGCGACCTGCTTGAGGTTCAACAGGATGTCGACCACGTCTTCCTGGACGCCTTCGATGCTGGTGTACTCGTGGAGCACGCCTTCGATCTCGGCCTCGGTGATCGCGCTGCCCGGCATCGAGGACAGGAGCACGCGACGCAGCGCGTTGCCCAGCGTATGGCCGAAGCCGCGCTCGAACGGCTCGATCACGACGCGCGCATGGCGCGGAGAGCTCGGCGTCACTTTTACGACGCGCGGCTTCAGAAACTCGGTCACGGATGACTGCATAGACAGGTCACCTTGCCGGCCAGCCGGCCGGTCAACAGAAACGGAATTACTTCGAATACAACTCGACGACGAGACTCTCGTTGATGTCCGGCAGGATGTCCTCGCGCTCGGGCAGGGACTTGAGCACGCCGGAGAACTTCTTCTCGTCGACTTCGACCCAGTCGGGAAAGCCGATCTGGGAACGGATCTGGAGCGCCTGCTGGATACGGGCCTGCTTCCGGGTCTTTTCACGCAGTCCGACGACGTCGCCCGCCTTGCACTGGTAAGACGGGATGTTGACCGTCGCACCGTTGACCGCGACCCCGCGGTGGCTCACGAGCTGACGCGCCTCGTTGCGCGTCGAGGCGAAACCCATCCGGTAGACGACGTTGTCGAGACGGCCCTCGAGCAGCTGCAGCAGCGTCTCGCCGGTCGCGCCCGGGCGGCCCGCGGCCTGGAAGTAGTAGCCCCGGAACTGCTTCTCGAGCACGCCGTACATGCGGCGCAGCTTCTGCTTCTCGCGCAGCTGCAGCCCGTAGCCCGACACCCGCGCGCGGCGCTCACCCTTGACGCCGCCCGGCGGCACCTCGAGCTTGCACTTCGACTCGAGCGGCTTCACCCCGCTCTTCAGGAACAGGTCGGTGCCCTCGCGGCGCGAGAGCTTGCACTTCGGTCCCAGATACCTCGCCATTCGGTCTTCCTCGGGCGCGCGATCAGACGCGGCGCTTCTTTGGCGGACGGCAGCCGTTGTGCGGAATCGGCGTCACGTCCTCGATGCTGGTTACTTTCAGGCCGGCCGCGTTGAGCGCCCGCACGGCAGATTCACGTCCCGGTCCCGGTCCGCGCACGCGCACCTCGACCGTCCGGACACCCCACTCCTGCGCCGCCGTGCCGGCGCGCTCCGCGGCGACCTGCGCGGCGAACGGCGTGCTCTTGCGCGAGCCGCGGAAACCGCAGCCCCCCGAGGTCGCCCAGGAGAGGGTGTTGCCCTGCCGGTCGGTGATGGTCACGACCGTGTTGTTGAACGAGGCGTGCACGTGCGCGATCGCATCAGTCACCTGCCGCTTCGCCTTCTTGCGCACCTTGGCCGCACCGCTGGCTGGTGTCGCACCCTGCTGCTTCTTGTCGTCCGCCATACGTTCCAAACCTTGGTTCTGTTCGACTGCTTGTTGGACCCGACCCGCCGGGATCAGACCTTGCCCGGAGGCGCGTTCAGCTTGACCGCCGCCTTGCGCGGGCCCTTGCGGGTGCGGGCGTTGGTGCGCGTTCGCTGGCCGCGCATCGGCAGCCCCTTGCGGTGGCGGATGCCGCGGTAGCAGCCGAGATCCATCAGCCGCTTGATGTTCATCGACGTCTCGCGTCGCAGGTCGCCCTCCACCGGAATGCGGGACAGCTGCGAACGCAAGGCCGCGACCTCGGCCTCGGTCAGGTCCTTGACCTTGGTCTCGGGGGCGACACCCGCCCCGGCGCAGGCCCTGAGCGCCTGCGAGCGGCCCACGCCGAAGATGGAGGTGAGCCCCACCCATACGTGCTTGTTCATCGGTATGTTGATGCCGGCTATGCGGGCCATCTGAGGCTCACTCCGAGGCGGGAAAAGCGCGGAAAAATATCACAATTTCAGGATCCGCTCAAGGACAGCGGGGCGCCTCAGCCCTGCCGCTGCTTGTGGCGCTTGTCACTGCAGATCACGTAGACCACGCCGCGACGGCGCACCACCTTGCAGTTCTTACAGATCCGCTTCACCGAGGGTCGTACTTTCATGGTCGTCTCCGTCCGGGGGCGCGTTCAGCGCACCTGCCCGGGGCGGCCATAGCCGCGCAGGTTGGCTTTCTTCATCAGGCCCTCGTACTGGTGCGACATCAGGTGCGCCTGCAACTGGGCCATGAAATCCATGATCACCACCACGATGATCAGGAGCGAGGTGCCGCCGAAGTAGAACGGCACGCGGAACCGCGAAATCAGGAACTCGGGCAGCAGGCACACCAGCGCCACGTAGAGCGAGCCCCACACCGTGAGACGGGTGAGCACCTTGTCGATGTACTCGGCCGTGTGCTGCCCGGGCCGGATCCCCGGGATAAACGCACCCGACTTCTTCAGGTTCTCCGCGGTCTCGCGTGAGTTGAACACGAGCGCCGTGTAGAAGAAGCAGAAGAAGATGATCAGCGTGCCGTACAGCAGCATGTGCACGGGCTGACCTACCCCTAAGCTCGCCGCGAAGCTCTGCAGCCAGGCCAGGTTGTCGTTCGTGCCGAACCAGCTCGCGATCGTCGCCGGGAAGAGCAGCAGGCTCGAGGCGAAGATCGGCGGGATCACGCCCGACATGTTGAGCTTGAACGGCAGATGCGTAGTCGCGCCGGCCATCATCCGCCGGCCCTGCTGGCGCTTGGCGTAGTTGACCGGAATCTTGCGCTGCGCCCGCTCTACGAAGACGACGAATATGGTGACGCCAGCCACCATCATGATGAGGAGCAGCGCCAGCGCCGGGTTGATCTCGCCGTTTCGGACCAGCTCGAGGGTACCGCCGATCGCCGCCGGCAGCCCGGCGACGATGCCCGCGAGAATGATCATCGAGATGCCGTTGCCCAGACCACGCTCGGTGATCTGCTCGCCGAGCCACATCAGGAACATGGTGCCCGCGGTCAGCGTGAGCGTCGCAATAAACACGAACTGGACGCCTGCGTTGATCACTACCCCCTGGTTCTGGAACGCGACCGCGGCGCCCGCCGCCTGGAAGATCGCGAGCGCGACCGTGCCCATGCGCGTGTACTGGGTGAGCTTTCGCCTGCCTGCCTCGCCTTCCTTGCGCAGCGCCTGGAGCGTGGGAATCACCACGGCCATCATCTGCACGATGATCGAGGCGGAGATGTACGGCATCACACCGAGCGCCAGGATCGACAGGCGTTGCAGCGCACCGCCGGAGAACATGTTGAACATGCTCAGGATGGTGCCCTGCTGGTCCTGGAACAGCCGCGCCAGCGCCACAGGGTCGATGCCCGGTACCGGAATGAACGTGCCGATGCGGTAGACGATCAGTCCGCCGAGGAGGAAGAAGAATCGTCTCCTCAACTCGGTGAACCGGCTCGCCTCGCCGAAGGCGGCGACCGGATTGCTGCCGGGGGATTTCGCCACGCGCTGTCCTCTGTCCTAAGGCCGGCTCAGGCCGCCTCGACCTTGCCGCCCACAGCCTCGATCGCTTCGCGCGCGCCCTTTGTGACGCCCACCCCGCGGATCGTCACGGCAACCTTGATTTCCCCGGAGCGCATGATCCGCGCGCGCTCGGCCCGAGCCGGTACGAGGTTCGCGCGCTTGAGCGAGGCGAGATCGATCACCCCACCCTCGATCCGGGCGAGTTCGTTGAGGCGCACTTCCGCTACGAGCGGCGCAACCTTCGAGCGGAAGCCGACTTTCGGCAGCCGGCGCTGGATCGGCATCTGGCCGCCTTCGAAACCAACCTTGTGATAGCCGCCCTTGCGCGCGCGCTGGCCCTTGACGCCACGGCCGCAGGTCTTGCCCTGGCCGGCCGAGGCGCCGCGACCGACGCGCAGCCGCGGCTTGCGGCTGCCCGCTGCGGGGGAGATGTTATTCAGCTTCATGACGTTTCCTCGACGCGAAACAGGTGCCGCGAGGCATCGAGCATGCCGCGCACCTCCGGCGTGACTCTGACCGTCACCGACTGGTGCATGCGACGCAGACCCAGCCCCTGCGCCGTGGCGCGGTGTCGCTGGAGCTGTCCGTGGACGCTCTTCACCAGCGTCACCTTGACGGACTTGGGCGTACTGTCCTTGCTGCTGCTCATGGCGATCAACCCGCGATCTCGGCGAGACTCTTGCCGCGCTTCGCGGCGATCCGCTCCGGGGCGGGCGCATGCATCAGGGCGTTCATCGTGGCGCGCACGACGTTGATCGGATTGCGCGACCCGTAACTCTTGGCGAGCACGTTGCGCACACCGGCGCACTCGAAGACAGCGCGCATGCTGCCACCGGCGATCACGCCGGTGCCGTCCGCGGCGGGCTGCATGTAGACCTTCGAGGTGCCGTGCTTTCCCGTGACCGCGAAGTGCAACGTCGAGTTGCGCAGGCTCACGTTGATCAGATTCTTGCGCGCGGCCTGCATCGCCTTCTGGATCGCGACCGGCACTTCGCGCGCCTTGCCGTACCCGAAGCCGACCCGGCCGTTGCCGTCGCCCACGACGGTGAGCGCCGTGAAACCGAACTGCCGGCCACCCTTGACGACCTTGGCAACGCGGTTGACGGCCACCAGCTTCTCGATGAACTCGTCGGCCGCGGTGGGCCTGTCTACTCTCGCCATTGCTGCTCCTCAGATTGCGTGCGGGGCATGAGCTTAGAACTCGAGCCCGTGCTCGCGCGCGGCGTCGGCCAGCGCCTTGACGCGGCCGTGATACTTGAAACCCGAACGGTCGAAGGCGACCTGCTTGACGCCCTTGGCGGTCGCGCGCTCGGCGATCGCCTTGCCGACCGCCTTCGCGGCCTCAACGTTGCCGGTGGCCTTCAGGCCGCCCGCGACGTCCTTCTGCAGAGTCGATGCGACCGCGACGACGCGCGACTCGGCATCCAGCACCTGCGCATAGATGTGCCGCGGCGTACGGTGCACCGACAGGCGCATCACCTTGAGCTCGCGGAGCTTGGAGCGGCCGCGCAGCGCCCGCTTCAGACGGCTGACCTTCTTTTCCATCATGGCACCCTTACTTCTTCTTCGTTTCCTTGAGCTCGATGCGCTCACCGGAATAACGAACACCCTTGCCCTTGTACGGCTCGGGCGAGCGGTACGCGCGGATCTCCGCGGCGACCTGGCCCACGCGCTGCTTGTCTGCGCCTCTCACGACGATTTCCGTCTGCGACGGCGTCTCGATCGTGATCCCCTCCGGTGCCGCGTACACCACCGGGTGGGAGAAGCCGAGCGTCAGGTTGAGGTTGCGGCCCTGCGCCTGCGCGCGGTACCCGACACCTACCAGCTCGAGCTTGCGCTCGTAGCCCTTCGACACGCCCAGCACGACGTTCGCCAGGTGTGAACGCAACGAGCCCGCGTGCATGAGTGACTCGCGGCTCTTCTCGGCAGCCTCGACCCGTACGCTGCTTGCCTCCTGAACGAGCGTCAGGCCCGGCCGCAGCGGCAGACTGATCGTACCCTTGGCACCCTTCACCGTGACGGTGTCAGCGGTAATCGTTGTGGTGACGCCCTGGGGCAGCGACACCGGCATTCTTGCGACTCGTGACATAGCCTTCTTCCTGCTTCGATCGGGTCGCTCAGGACACGATGCAGAGAATCTCGCCGCCGTGGCCGCCGGCCCGCGCATCGCGGTCCGACATCACGCCGCTCGAGGTGGAGATGATCGCCACACCCATGCCGCCGAGTATCTTCGGCAGCTCGTCCTTGCCTTTGTAGACGCGCAGCCCCGGACGGCTCACACGCTCGAGACGGTCGATCACCGGGCGGCCCTGGTAGTACTTGAGGCGCACCGTCAGGATCGGCTTGCCGTCATTTCCGGCCACCACGAAATCGTCGATGTAGCCCTCGTCCTTCAGCACCTTCGCAAGCGCGAGCTTGATCCGCGAGGACGGCAGTGCGACCTCGGGTTTGCCGGCGCGCTGCCCGTTACGGATGCGGGTGAGGAAGTCCGCGATGGGGTCCGTCATGCTCATGTGTTGCTCCAGTACGCGGCCTTACCAGCTGGCCTTACGCAGGCCGGGAATGTCGCCGCGCATCGTCGCCTCGCGCAGCTTGGTGCGCCCGAGACCGAACTTGCGATAGGTGCCCCGCGAACGCCCGGTGATCGCGCAGCGGTTTCGCAGCCGCGACGCCGAGGTGTCGCGCGGCATGGTCTGCAGCTTGCGGGTCGCCTCTTCGCGCTCGGAGTCTGTCGACTTCGGGCTGCGGATGATTTCCTTGAGTCGGGCGCGCTTCGCCGCGTGCTGCTTCACGAGCTTCCCGCGGCGCTTCTCGCGCTCGATCATGCTGGTCTTCGCCATGTGCCGATCCTTACTTGCGGAACGGGAAGTTGAAGGACTCGAGCAGCGCACGCCCTTCCCGGTCGTCGCGTGCCGATGTGGTGATCGTGATGTCCATCCCACGGATCGCGTCGATCTTGTCGTAAGCGATCTCGGGGAAAATGATCTGTTCCTTGACGCCGAAGCTGTAGCTGCCGCGGCCGTCGAAGGAGCGCGCCGAGACTCCGCGGAAGTCGCGGATGCGCGGCATCGCCACGCTGATCAGCCGGTCGAGGAACTCGTACATGCGCGCGCCACGCAGCGTGACCTTGGCGCCGACCGGCAGCCCGGCACGCAGCTTGAACGACGCGATCGCCTTGCGTGACTTCGTGACCTGCGGCTTCTGGCCGGTGATCGCGGTCAGGTTATCAACCGCGCCGTCCATCGCCTTCTTGTCGGCGATGGCCTCGCCTACGCCCATGTTCACCGTGATCTTGGTGATGCGCGGGACCCGCATTGGGTTCGGGAGCTCGAGGCTCTTCATGAGCTCGGGCACGACCTTCTCGCGGTAGAATTCCTGCAGCCTTGCCATCTTGCTTTCCTCGGCCCCTGGAGGCCGCTCAGGCGTCCACGACTTCGTCGTTGGACTTGAAGAACCGCACGCGCCGGCCGTCGGCCAGGGCGCGGACGCCCACCCGGTCGCCCTTCTTGGTCGCCGGGTTCCACAACATCACGTTCGAGAGGTGCAGTGCCGCCTCCTTCTCGACGATGCCGCCCTGCACACCGCGCTGCGGGTTCGGGCGAGTGTGACGCTTGACCATGTTCACGTTTTCGACGAGCACGCGCTCGTTCGGCAGCACCTTGATGACGGTGCCACGGCGGCCCTTCTCACGGCCGGTAATCACGACGACTTCGTCGCCTTTGCGTATCTTGTTCATGTCACAGCACTTCCGGTGCGAGCGAGATGATCTTCATGAACTGCGAGGTGCGCAGCTCCCTGGTCACCGGCCCGAAGATGCGCGTGCCGATGGGCTCGAGCTTGTTGGTGAGCAGCACTGCCGCATTGCCGTCGAAGCGGATCAGCGAGCCATCGGCGCGGCGCACACCGTGCGCGGTGCGCACCACGACCGCGTCGTAGACCTCGCCCTTCTTCACCTTGCCGCGCGGGATGGCGTCCTTGACGCTCACCTTGATGACGTCGCCGACGGTGGCATAGCGGCGCTTCGAGCCGCCGAGCACCTTGATGCACATCAGGCTGCGGGCGCCGCTGTTGTCGGCGGCGGCGAGCATGGTTCGCATCTGGATCATGGTCGTTGCTCCTTGGGCTCTCGCAGATCAGGCCTGGCCTGCCCGCTCGAGCACGCGCACCAGTCGCCAGGACTTGCGCCGCGACAGACGGCGGCACTCGGTGATCGCGACCAGATCGCCCTCGCGCGACTCGCCCTGCTCATCGTGGGCCATGAGCTTCGTCGTGCGACGCACGTACTTGCCGTACTTGGCATGGCGCTCGAGACGCTCCACGGCAACCGTGATCGTCTTCTGCATCTTCGAGCTCACGACGCGACCGGTCAGCGTGCGCTCCGCCGCCTCGCCGGTTCCGGCACCGGTATCCGCCATTGCCTGCTCGCTCATCGCTTGTCACCCCTGTTACCGGCCGTGCGCGCCTTTTCGCCCAGCACGGTCTTCACCCGCGCCACGTTGCGGCGCACCTTGCCAAACTGGTCCGGCCGCGCCGATGCGCCCGAGGCCTGCGCCATGCGCAGGTTGAACTGCTCGCGACGAAGCTTCAGGAGCTCGTCGCCGAGCTCCGCCGGGGACTTCTGCCTGAGTTCCTTCGCCTTCATCAGCGGACCTGCCGTTTGACGAACATCGTGTCGACCGAGAGTTTCGACGCCGCGAGGCGGAACGCCTCGCGCGCGATGGCCTCGGTCACGCCTTCCATCTCGAACAGCACCTTGCCGGGCTGCACGCGCGCGACGTAGTACTCGACGTTGCCCTTACCCGAGCCCATGCGGACCTCGAGGGGCTTCTTGGTGATCGGCACATCCGGGAACACCCGGATCCATACCTGGCCGCCCCGCTTTACGTAGCGCGTCATAGCGCGGCGCGCGGCCTCGATCTCCCGCGCCGTCATGCGGGTGCGCTCGACGGCCTTGAGGCCGTAGTCGCCGAACGACACGGCATTGCCGCGCTGCGCCAGGCCTGTGTTGCGGCCCTTGTGCTGCTTGCGGAACTTGGTTCGCTTCGGTTGCATCATGGCAGTGTCTCCGGCACCGGGCCGCGCGGCCTCAGGTGGCCTGCTCCGCGGCGGGCGGCGCTGCCTCGCCCTGCTCGACCGGCGCCGTTTCCGGCTGGAAGACCTCGCCCTTGAAGATCCACACCTTGACGCCGATTACGCCATAGGTGGTGCGCGACTCCGCGAGTCCGTAATCGATTTCGGCACGAAAGGTGTGCAGCGGGATGCGGCCCTCGCGGTACCACTCCGTACGCGCGATCTCCGAGCCGTTGAGTCGACCCGACACCCGTACCTTCACGCCCAGCGCGCCGCTGCGCATCGTGTTCATGACGGCTCGCTTCATCGCGCGGCGAAACATCACCCGGCGCTCGATCTGCTGCGCGATCCCCTCGGCGACGAGCTGCGCATCGATCTCGGGCTTGCGGATCTCCGAGATGTTGATACGCACGTCGGAGACGGGCATGCCCATCATCTTCGCGACCTCGAGACGCAGCCGTTCGATGTCCTCGCCTTTCTTGCCGATCACGACACCCGGACGTGCGGTCTGGATCGTGATGTTTGCCTTGCGGGCGGCGCGCTCGATGTAAATGCGGCTCACCGAGGCCTCGGCCAGCTTCTTCTTCAGGAACTCGCGCACCTGCCAGTCCTGGAGCACGTAGCCCGGGAAGCTGCGCGTGTTGGCGAACCACTTCGAGTTCCAGTCGCGCGTGATACCGAGGCGGATGCCGATCGGATTGACCTTCTGACCCATGAGCGTCCTCTCCTCAGCCCGTCCGGCCGTCGCCGACGAGGATGGTGATGTGGCTGTTGCGCTTCACGATCCGGTTGCCGCGCCCCTTGGCGCGTGCGTGGAAGCGCTTCAGCCGCGGTGCCTCGTCGACCCGGATGCTGTCGACTTTCAGCACGTCAATATCCGCGTTGTGGTTGTTCTCGGCGTTGGCGATCGCCGATTCGAGCACCTTGCGCACGAGCGCAGCACCCTTCTTCGGCGTGAAACGCAGCGTCGAGAGCGCCTGCCCGACGGGCTGCCCGCGGACCATGTCCGCGACCAGTCGGCACTTCTGCGGCGAGATGCGCGCGTACTTGAGCTTGGCTGCAACCTGCATGACTTACTCCGGCGCGGCGGCCTTGCGGTCGCCCGAGTGGCCCTTGAAGGTGCGCGTCGGCGCAAACTCGCCCAGCTTGTGTCCGACCATGTTCTCCGACACCAAGACCGGCACGTGCTGCCTGCCGTTGTGGATCGCGATCGTCAGACCCACCATGTCGGGCAGGATCATCGAGCGGCGCGACCAGGTCTTGATCGGACGCCGGTCGTTCTTCTCCGAGGCCACCTGCACCTTCTTCGCAAGATGCAGATCGACAAAAGGGCCTTTCTTGACTGAACGGGGCACGGTGCGCTCCTCTCGGGAATCAGTTGCGACGCCGGACGATCTGACCGGCGGTGCGCTTGTTTCTGCGGGTCTTCTTGCCCTTGGTCTTCCAGCCCCACGGCGACACCGGGTGCGGGTTGCCCTGGCCGGACTTGCCCTCGCCGCCGCCGTGCGGGTGGTCGACCGGATTCATCACGACGCCGCGGACCGTCGGGCGGATACCGCGCCAGCGCTTCGCGCCGGCCTTGCCGTAGACGATCAGGCTGTTCTCGTCGTTGCCAACCTCGCCAATCGTTGCGCGGCAGTCGATGTGCACCTTGCGCATCTCGGTGGAGCGCAGGCGGATCGTGGCGTACAACCCCTCGCGCGCGACGAGCTGCGCGGAACTTCCGGCGCTGCGCGCGAGCTGCCCGCCGCGGCCGGGCTTCAACTCCACGTTGTGCACCGTCGAGCCCAGCGGGATGCTGCGCAGCGGCAGCGCATTGCCGGTCTTGATCGGCGCCTCGGTGCCCGAGGCCACCGCGTCGCCCGCGGCAAGATCCTTGGGCGCGAGGATGTAGCGGCGCTCGCCATCGGCGTAGAGCACGAGCGCGAGATGGGCGCTCCTGTTCGGGTCGTATTCGAGACGCTCAACCTTGCCCGGCACCCCGTCCTTGTCGCGGCGGAAGTCGACGGTGCGATAGCGATGCCGGTGACCGCCGCCCTTGTGACGCGTCGTGAGCCGTCCCTGATTATTGCGCGCGCCCGTGCGCTTCTGGCTCGAGGTCAGCGCGGCGACCGGCCCACCCTTGTGCAGGTGCGAGCGGTCGGCCTTGACGACGAAGCGCCGCCCGGGGGAGGTCGGTTTGGTCTTGATGAGGGCCATGTCAGCTCTTCCTCAGGTTCCGTTGCGACCGGCGCGTCAGCCGGCGGCGCCCGTGAAGTCGATGGTCTGGCCCGCCGCCAGGCGCACGTACGCCTTCTTGAAATCGGAGCGGCGGCCCGCGCGGTTGCCGAAGCGCTTGGCCTTGCCCGGCGCGTTCACGACCTGCACGGAGTCGACCTTGACCTCGAACATCAGCTCGACGGCGGCCTTGATCTCGGGCTTGGTCGCATCGGGGCGGACGCGGAACACGAACTGGTTCGCGCGCTCCGAGACGAACGCGGCCTTCTCCGACACGTGCGGCGCGAGCAGCACCGACATCAGACGCTCCTTGCCGCTCATGCCAGCTTCTCCTCGAGCATGCGCACAGCACCGACGGTCGCGAGCACCCGCTGGTGCCGGACCAGACTCACCGGATCGACCGCAGACACTGCGAGCACCGACACGCCGGGGAGATTGCGCGAGGCGAGATCGAGCTTCTCGTCGTAGGCCTCGATCAGCACCAGCACGTCGTTCATCTCGAGCTCGCGCAGCCGCGCCGCGAGCAACCGTGTCTTCGGCGCCTCGAGCGCCAGCGAGTCGATCACCACCAGCCGCTCGAGACGGGCGAGCTCGGAGAGCATCGCGCGCATCGCCCCCTGGTACATCTTGCGGTTGACCTTCTGCGAGTAGTCACGCGGACGCGCGGCGAAGGCGCGACCGCCGCCGACCCAGATCGGGCTGCGGATGCTGCCCGCACGGGCGCGGCCGCCGCCCTTCTGGCTGTGCGGCTTGCGACCGCCGCCGCGCACCTCGGCCTTGCTCTTCTGGCGCTTTGTCCCCGCGCGGCCGGCGTTCATATACGCGGTCACGACCTGGTGGACGAGCGCCTCGTTGAAATCACGACCGAAGGTCTTGTCCGAGACCTCGAGACCGGCGCCGGTGGCGCCTTTGCTTACGAGCTTGAGCGTGGTGGCCATGGCTTAAGCTCCTTTACTTCCTGCCGGCCGTCTTGGTCGCGGCCGCCGCCGGCCGCTTCGGTCGCGCCGCACGACGAGCCGCCTTGACAGACGGACGGACGATGACCTGGCCACCCGGGGCACCCGGGACAGCGCCTCGGATCAGGAGGAGGTTTCGCGCGGCGTCGACCTCCACGACCCGCAGGTTCTCGGTCGTGCGGCGCACGGACCCCATGTGGCCCGACATGCGCTTGCCCGGGAACACGCGACCCGGCGTCTGACGCTGACCGATGGAGCCCGGTGCGCGGTGCACGACCGAGGCGCCGTGCGAGGCCATGCCGCCCGCGAAGTTGTGGCGCTTCATGGTGCCCGCAAAACCCTTGCCAATAGTCGTGCCGGTGACGTCGACGATCTGGCCCGCGGTGAAGAGATCGACCTTGAGCTCGGCGCCCGGCGCGAGCTCCGTCCCCTCGCCGTCGGCGAGGCGGAACTCAACCAGAGACCTGCCCGGCTCGACTTTCGCCTTGGCGTAGTGCCCGGCAAGCGGCCGACCGATCCGCGAGGGCTTGCGGGTGCCAACGGCGACCTGCACGGCGCGATAGCCGTCGGATTCCGCCGCCTTGACCTGGGTGACGCGGTTCGGAAGAGCCTCGATCACCGTCACCGGGACCGACTCGCCGGCGTCGGTAAAGACGCGCGTCATGCCGCACTTGCGGCCAATGAGACCGATCGTCATCGATACGTCCTCGTTCACCGCCCGGGCTGCGATTGGCCTGGGCTGAAACCGCCGGCCGCCCCGCGGGCGGACCGGAAGAAAAACCGTTTGCCCGCGCACGGGCCGGCCTTGCGGGCCGTCATGGCGCGCTCGTCGGAGGAAGGCTAGAGAGGTGCGGGGTCGGCGGACCGCCCGCGCCGCTCGAGCGGTACCCGCATAACGGGCCGGGCCTCGGCGAGAAGGAGCCGCGCATTATAGCGATCCGGCCCCGAGCCGCAACAAGAAATCGGCTCAGAGCCAGATTTCCCGGTGCAACCGCGCGGAGTCCCGGCCTGGGAAGCCGCTTGCAGGCGAATTTCTGCTTTCGCGACAGGAGGTTGGTCGCGCAGTCGCAACCGCCGCCGAGCCGGTACGATACCCGCCCGCCTGAGCATGGCAGACGCCTCAAGACCGGGCCGTCGCAGACATGCGCCGCGCGCAAAGGGTGTCATGGTCTCCGCAGCCTCGGCCACGACGACGGATTCCGGGCAACGCAGCCATCTGCGGCCGATCCTCCGGCTGGGGGGACCGCTGGTCATCAACAACCTCGCCTATGCCGGCATCACCTTCGCCGACACGGTGATGGCAGGACATATCAGCGCCGATGCGCTCGCGGCGGTGGCCGTCGGCAGCAACGCGCTGCAACTGCAGTCACTGATCGGCGCCGGGATGATGATGGCACTCGCTCCGCTTGCAGCGCACGACTACGGCGCCGGCCGCGACACGGCCGCCGGCGGCTACATGCGCCAGGCGTTCTGGATCGCGCTTGTGATGTCGATTCTGCCCGTTGTCGTTGCGCTGTTCGCGAGTCGGATCTACACGGCAGTCGGCACGGCCGCGCCGATCATACCGACGGCGACCACGTATACACAGGCGATCTGCTGCGGGGTTCCGGCGATGTTCGCGCTGCAAGTGCTCACGTATACGAGCGAAGGCCTCGGCCGCACGCGCACGATCATGCTGATGACGGTCATGGCGCTGCCGGTGAACGTGCTGCTCAACTGGGTATTCATGTTCGGGCACTGGGGCGCGCCGGCGCTCGGCGCCGTGGGCGCCGGTGTCGCGAGCGCGATCACGCTTTGGCTCGCCCTCGCCTTCATGATCCTGTTGATGAAGCGCCCATCGTTCGAGAGATTTTCCCTGTTTGCGGGATTCGAGTGGCCGAGCGCAACCCAACTCCGCGCGATACTGCGCCTCGGGCTGCCGTTCACGGGCTCGCTGGTGATCGAAGGCTCGCTCTTCATCGGTGCCACGCTGATGGTGAGCGCACTCGGACCGACCGTCGTCGCCGGACACCAGGTGGCCCTCAGCTACTCGCTGGTCACGTACATGATCCCGGCGGCCTTTCACTCCGCGACGACCGTCCGCGTGGGACACATGCTCGGCGCCGGCCTGCCCGCCGAAGCGCGGCGCGCGGGGTACGTCGGCATCGCGCTGTGCGCGGGGCTGATGATCGTCTCGGCGGTGGTGCTGGTGCTCGCCCGCGGACCGATCGCGCGGATCTACACGGACGACCCCGCTGTACTGCAGGTCGCGACTACGTTGCTGCTGCTGGCCGGGCTCTTCCAGGTCTCGGACGGCGTGCAGCTCGGCTGCTCGGGAGCCCTGCGCGGTTACCAGGATGCGCGTATTCCGCTCGCCATCACGGTGGTCTCGTATTGGGGCATTGGTTTTACGCTGGCCTTGGTGTTCGGCATCGTGCGCGGCGGCGGCGCGCCGGGCGTCTGGCTCGGTTTGATCGCCGGGCTCACCGCGGCTGCACTCATGCTTGCCGCAAGATATCGGATGGTCAGCGATCGGGCGATACGCCGCGAACCGCGCGTCGCCTGACTGACCGTGCGGGCGCTCTAAGGCGCGCCGCCTTCCGCGAACTCGAGGATCTGGCGCACGACGCCGCCGTAGTCGCCGTTGAAGTGATGCCCGCCGTCGATCGCGACCACGTGCACGCCGGCGCCGCGCAGCGCCGGGCAGGGCGAGTCACGCTCTTCGCGGCCGTGCAGGCACAGCACGCGCGCAGTGCTCATGCGCTCGATTTCCGGCACCGTGGGCAGCCCCTCAGCGCCGCGTCCGGGGATCCACTCCGCTACGTGAAACTCGAAGCTCGCGTTCGCAGCCAGGCCGAGCAGAGCGACACCGCGTACGTTGCTGCGCGTGTCGGCGTCAAGACGGTCGTATAGAAACGGCAGCACGTCGGCGCCAAACGAGTAGCCCACCAGCAGCGTGTCGCTCCGCCCCCAGCGGCGGCCATATTCGCGGATGACGCGCTGCAGATCGCGCGCTGCTCCGTCCGGATCACGCGCCTTCCAGAAGTACTTGAGCGAGTTCAGCGCGACGACGGGTACGCCGCGTTCCGCCAGCTCGCTGGCGACGTCCTGGTCGAGACCCGCCCACCCGCCGTCGCCGGTCAGCAGCACGGCGAAGACGTCACGCAGTTTCGGGGCGGCCGCAGCGCGCGCCGGTACTTCGACCAGCGGCAAGTCGGCGGTGTCGGCCAGTGACGGTGTGGCTGCGGCTGGATTAGCGATTCGACGGTAGCTCGCCACGAACTGCGGTAACCAGTTGCGCTCGACCGAGTAGCCGTGACCCACGTTCGGCAACGGTACGAGCGTGGCCGCCCCGGTATGCTCGACAAAGGTGCGTGTCGCCGCGGGCGCGCACACCTGGTCGGCGTCGCCCTGCAACGCGAACCACGGGGTCGTGTTGCTTTCCGCCGGCTGGAAGGTCACGCCCTTCACCGCGCCGGGGTCGGACGGACGCGCGTCGGAACGCTGCGCGCGATCGAACTCATACTGCAGCCCGGCGCCGCGACACATCGGCTGTTTCAGGTCGAGGTCGGGGCAGAACCCGAGACTCAGCACACCGCCGTAGGTCCCCTTCGGGGATTGCACGGCGACGGCATAGGCGAGCGTTGCGCCCGAGGAGTAGCCGACGAGCACCGGAAGCCAGTACTCGTCGAGACCGAGCCGCTGCTGTACCGCGTGCGACAGGTTCTCGAAGTCGCCGCTGAAGTCCTGGCAAGCCGCGCCGCCGCGGTTCACCTGGTCGCGATAGTGGCGAATGTCGATGCCGACGACGACGGAGCCGAGCTCGACCAGGTGTCGCGCCATGTCGACGACGCCGAGATTCCAGCCGCCGTCGCCGGAAATGAAGAGCGTCACGCCGGTCGGCTTCGCGACCGGCCGGTAGATCGTGGTTTCGCCGAAGCGGCCGTAGGGAAACGTGAGCGGAGCAGTTGCCGGGTCGGCGCTCGCAGCACCGGCCACTTGAACGAATACGAACAGGGCCACTACGAACGACGCAACGGACGAGAGCAACGAAACCTTCACCGTGACGCTCTCGAATTACTCGGCGGCGGTGGCAGTACCGACCGGCTGTTCCTGTTGGGCATGTCCCTGTGCGGGATCGCGCGGATGCGAGCGCCGAGCGGTACGAATTTGACGGGGTCGCCGAGACGAGGCATTTCCCCGGAACCGGAAAAGAGGGGATTGTCCCCGGTTAATCAACGGGGACTCGGCGCTGAGCCGAATGCCAGGATCCGGCTCTGAGCCAAATTTCAGGTCAGTTGAGCTTGATCTGAACGTCGACGCCGGCCGGAAGCTCGAGCTTCATCAGCGCGTCCACCGTCTTGTCGGTGGGATTCAGGATATCCATCAGGCGCTTGTGCGTGCGCAGCTCGTACTGGTCACGCGCGTCCTTGTCGGCGTGCGGAGAGACGAGCAGCGTAAAGCGCTCCATCTTGACGGGCAGCGGCACCGGGCCGCGCACCGTGGCACCCGTGCGCTTCGCGGTCTCGACGATCTCGCGCGCGGAGTTGTCGATCAGCCGGTGATCGAAGGCTTTGAGGCGGATGCGGATGTTCTGTCGGGCCATGTTAGTTCACCTGCAGCGGGTCTTGCCCGTGCTCACTTCAGAATCTTCGACACCACGCCTGCGCCGACGGTGCGGCCACCCTCGCGGATGGCAAAGCGCAGACCCTCTTCCATCGCGATCGGGCTGATGAGCTCGATCGTCATCTTGATGTTGTCGCCCGGCATCACCATCTCGACGCCCTCCGGCAACTCCACCGCCCCCGTCACGTCAGTCGTGCGGAAGTAAAACTGCGGCCGATACCCCTTGAAGAACGGCGTGTGACGCCCGCCCTCCTCCTTGGTCAGCACGTACACCTCGCCCTCGAACTTGGTGTGCGGGGTGATCGAACCGGGCTTGGCCAGCACCTGCCCCCGCTCGACCTCCTCACGCTTGGTGCCCCGCAGCAGCACCCCTACGTTGTCCCCCGCCTGCCCCTGATCCAGGAGCTTGCGGAACATCTCCACCCCCGTGCAGATCGTCTTCACCGTCGGGCGAAGACCGATGATCTCCACCTCGTCGTTGACCTTCACGATCCCACGCTCGATGCGACCGGTCACCACCGTGCCGCGCCCGGAGATCGAAAACACGTCCTCCACCGGCATCAGAAAGGCGCCATCCACCGCCCGCTCCGGCACCGGGATGTAGGCGTCCATCTCCTCCACCAGCTTCACCACCGAGGGCACCCCAAGCGGACCCTTGTCCCCCTCGAGCGCCTTCAGCGCCGAACCCGTGATGATCGGGGTCGCATCGCCCGGAAACTCGTACTTCGACAGCAGCTCCCGAACCTCGAGCTCCACCAGCTCGAGCAACTCGGCGTCGTCGACCATGTCCGCCTTGTTCAGGTACACCACGATGTAGGGCACCCCCACCTGGCGGGCGAGCAGAATGTGCTCGCGCGTCTGCGGCATCGGACCGTCCGCCGCGGAGACCACCAGAATCGCACCGTCCATCTGTGCGGCACCGGTGATCATGTTCTTCACGTAATCGGCATGCCCCGGGCAATCCACGTGCGCGTAGTGCCGCTTCGGCGACTCGTACTCCACGTGCGCGGTCGAAATCGTGATCCCGCGCGCCTTCTCCTCCGGCGCCTTGTCAATCTGGTCGTAGGCCATGAAGGTGCCGCCAAAGGTCTCCGACATCACCTTCGTCAACGCCGCCGTCAGCGTCGTCTTGCCGTGATCCACGTGCCCAATCGTCCCTACGTTCACGTGCGGCTTCGTACGCTGAAATTTTTCCTTAGCCACGACC
>Ga0207648_10000310_pt1 | contig 53471 bp, 37 predicted proteins | sample KBSMisM32_FD_184310 | JGI IMG/M metagenome (GOLD analysis project Ga0207648, IMG submission 184310) | Miscanthus rhizosphere microbial communities from Kellogg Biological Station, Michigan, USA - KBS Miscanthus M3-2 (SPAdes) (version 2) | ecosystem: Host-associated > Plants > Roots >... | reverse complement strand
ACTCGTCGTCACCCGATGCGCGTTGTGGTGGTGGAGGTAAGCGGGATCGAACCGCTGACCTCTTGCATGCCATGCAAGCGCTCTCCCAGCTGAGCTATACCCCCAACGGGCCCCACGCCAACGCGCCTCGAGCGAGTCGGCGATTATAGGGGTGTTTGCGGCACCACCCGGCGCTCAGCCGAGCGCGGCCGACAAGCGCTCGAGCACCGTCGCGCGATCGAACAGCGCCAGCACCGCGTCGATCGCCGGCGTCTGTGTGCGGCCGCACACCGCCACACGCAGCGGAATCGCCAGTTGCGGCATCTTCAACTTCAACTCGCCCAGCGTCTCCTTGATCGCCTGCGCGATGCCGGCCTTGTCCCACGCGGCGCCGGCCAGGCGCTCGCGCACCGCACGCAGCGCCGGCCTGGCGGCGTCGGTGAGGTGCGCCGCGCGCTCGTCGGCGCTCGGCGGCGACGGCCGATCGAACATCGCGAGCCACTGCGCCAATTCGACCAGCGTCGCGCAGCGATCCTTGAACAGCGCGCAGCGCTGCGCCAGGCGCGCGTCGCTCGCTTCGGCGGTGACGCCGAGGTTGGCCAGGTGGCGCACCACCAGCGACGCCAGCCGCGCATCGTCGGCCACCTTGATGTGGTGCGCGTTGACCCACGCCAGCTTGGCGGGGTCCCACTGCGCCGGGCTCTTCGCCAGGTGCTTGCCGTCGAACCACTGCACCATCTGCTCGAGGGTGAACAGCTCTTCGTCGCCGTGGCTCCAGCCCAGGCGCGCCAGGTAGTTGAGCATCGCCTCGGGCAGATACCCCATCTCCTCGTACGCCATCACGCTCACCGCGCCGCGCCGCTTCGACAGTTTCAGGCCGTCCTCGCCGAGGATGATCGGGCAGTGGCCGAACAGCGGCAGCTTGGCCCCGAGCGCGTGGAAGATGTTGATCTGCCACGGCGTGTTGTTGATGTGCTCGTCACCACGGAACACGTGCGTGATGGCCATGTCGATGTCGTCGACCACCACCGCGAAGTTGTAGGTCGGCACGCCGAACACGCTGGCGGGTGCGTCATCGGGCGGCGGGCGCAGGATGATCAGGTCGTCGATCTCGTCGTTGTCGATCGCGATCGTCCCCTTGACGAGATCGTCCCAGCGCACCGTGCCCGACATGGGATTGCGAAAGCGCACCACCGGATTCACGCCGTGCGGAATCGGCGGCAGCGTCTTGCCCGGCTCAGGGCGCCAGCGGCCGTCGTAGCGCGTCTTGTCGCCGCGCGCGCGCTGCGCTTCGCGCATGGCCTCGAGCTCGGCCGGCGTGCAGTAGCAACGGTAGGCCGTGCCGGCAACGATCATCGCTTCGGCCACCTGGTGGTAGCGCGCCAGGCGATGCATCTGGTGGATCGGCCCCTCGTCGTAGCGCAGACCGAGCCAGTGCATCGCGTCGAGGATCTGGTCGACCGATTGCTGCGTGGAGCGTGCGACGTCGGTGTCTTCGATGCGCAGCACGAACTGGCCGCCATGGTGGCGCGCATAGGCCCACGAGTACAACGCGGTGCGCGCGGTGCCGAGGTGCAGAAAGCCGGTGGGCGACGGCGCGATGCGGGTGCGGACGCTCATGGAGCCAAGAAGGGTCGCGCGCTCGGCCGCGCCTGGCGCGCGCAAGTCATTGGATCGCGTCGAGCCCGTGCGCCAGGTCGGCCTTCAGGTCCTCGAGGTCTTCCAGGCCGACGGCGATGCGGATCGTGCCTTGCGTGATGCCGGCGGCCAGCCGCTGCGCCTCGGTGAGCCGCGCGTGCGTCGTGCTCGACGGATGCGTCACCGCGGTCTTGGTGTCGCCCAGGTTGGCGGTGATGGAACAGACGCGCGTGGCATCGATCACCGCGAACGCGTTGGCACGCGCGCGCTCGGCATCCTTGCCACGCACGACGAACGAGGCCACGGGTCCGCCGACGCCGCCTTGCTGACGCATGGCAAGTTCGTGCTGCGGATGCGACGGCAGCCCGGGGTGCAGCACCCGCTCGACCGCCGCGTGCTGCTCGAGCCAGCGGGCCAACTCGAGCGCGCGTGCGCTCTGCTCGCGCAAGCGCACCGACAGCGTCTCCATGCCCTTGAGCACGACCCAGGCGTTGAACGGCGACAGCGTGATGCCCGCGGTGCGCAGCACCGGCATGAACTTCTCGTCGATCAGCGCCTGGCTGCAGCACAGTGCGCCGGCGATCACGCGCCCCTGGCCGTCGAGGTATTTGGTGCCCGAGTGCATCACGATGTCGGCACCCAGCGCGATCGGCCGCTGCAGCGCCGGCGAGCAGAAGCAGTTGTCCACCACCAGCAGCGCGCCGGCGTGGTGTGCGATCTTGGCCAGCGCCGCGATGTCGCACACCTCGGTCAACGGATTGGTCGGCGACTCGGCGAACAGCAGCTTGGTGCTCGGCCGCACCGCGTCGCGCCACTGCGAGACGTCGGTCTGCGACACGAACGTCGATTGCACGCCGAACTTGGCGAAGTCGTTGAGCAGCCGGATCGTCGAGCCGAACACGCTGTGCGAACAGATCACGTGGTCGCCCGACTTCAGCAGCCCGAGCAGCACCATCGTGATCGCGCCCATGCCGCTGGCGGTGCCGATGCACGCTTCGCTGCCCTCGAGGGCGGCCAGGCGCCGCTCCATCATCGTGACCGTGGGGTTGGTGAAGCGACTGTAGACGAACGCCTCTTCCTCGTTGGCGAAGCGCGCCGCCGCGGTGGCCGCATCGGGGTGCACGAAGCTGCTGCTGATGAACAGCGCCTCCGAGTTCTCGCCCCATTGACTCGGCGGCAGCCCTTCGCGCACCGCCAGCGTGTCGAGCCGCGCGTCGCGCGGCAATCTGGTGCGCGGCAGTTTCTTGTCGCCCATGCGGATCAGGACCCTTGTTCCGCGCTGTGCAGCGCCAGGCGCGAGCGCTGCGCGTCGTCTTCGTCGTCGGGCGCCGCGGCGCGCGCTGCGCTTCCTGCTTCGCTGACGTCGCCGGTGATGTAGTGGCCGTCGAAGCAGGAGGCCTCGAAGCCATCGAGCTTCGGATTGAGGGCCCTGACCACGCGCTTCATCGCATCGACGTCTTGGTAGATCAGCGCGTCGGCGCCGATGAAGCGGCGAATCTCCTCGGCGCTGCGGTTGTGCGCGATCAGCTCTTCCTTGGTCGGCATGTCGATGCCGTACACGTTGGGATAGCGCACCGGCGGCGCTGCCGAGGCCATGTAGACCTTGCGCGCACCGGCCTCGCGCGCCATCTGCACGATCTCCTTGCTGGTGGTGCCGCGCACGATCGAATCGTCGACCAGCAGCACGTTTCGGCCGCGAAACTCCTGCGCGATCGCATTGAGCTTCTGGCGCACCGAGCGCGTGCGCACAGCCTGGCCCGGCATGATGAACGTGCGGCCGACATAGCGGTTCTTCACGAAGCCTTCGCGGTACGGCTTGCCGATCTTCTGCGCCAGCTGCATCGCCGATGGGCGGCTCGATTCCGGGATCGGAATCACGACGTCGATCTCCGACGGCGGCATCGTCGAGATGACGCGCTGCGCCAGGGTCTCGCCGAGGTTCAAACGCGCCTGGTACACCGACACGCCGTCGATCACCGAATCGGGCCGCGCGAGGTAGACGTACTCGAACATGCACGGGTTCAAGGTCGGCGCCTCGGCGCACTGGCGCGCGTGCAGGCGGCCCTGCAGGTCGATGAAGATCGCCTCGCCCGGTGCCACGTCACGCTCGGTGCGGTGTCCGGTGCCCTCGAGCGCCACCGTCTCGCTGGCCACCATGACCTCGCTGCCCTGCGCAGCCGACGTCCGGCCAAACACCAGTGGGCGGATGCCGTAGGGGTCGCGGAACGCCAGCAGGCCGTGCCCGGCGATCAACGCGATCACCGCATAGGAGCCACGCACACGCTTGTGCACCACGCGCACCGCATCGAAGATCACGTCGGGCGACAGCACACGCTCGCGCCCTGCGCGCTCGATCTCGTGCGCCAGCACGTTGATCAGCACCTCGGTGTCGCTGCCGGTATTGATGTGGCGGCGGTCGACGTCGAACAGCTCCTGCTTCAGCGCCGTGGCGTTGGTGAGGTTGCCGTTGTGCACCAGCACGATGCCGTACGGCGCGTTGACGTAGAACGGCTGCGCCTCTTCCTCGCTGTAGGCATTGCCGGCGGTCGGATAGCGCACCTGGCCGAGCCCCACCGTGCCCGGCAACGCACGCATGTTGCGGGTGCGGAACACGTCGCGCACCATGCCGCGCGCCTTGTGCATGAAGCATTGCGTGCCCTGCATCGTGACGATCCCGGCGGCGTCCTGCCCGCGATGCTGCAGCAGCAACAGCGCGTCGTAGATCAGCTGATTGACCGGTGACTGCGAGATGACACCGACGATGCCGCACATGGATCGAACACCTCTGGACGCGAAAACCCGATTGTCAGGCCTGCAGGTGGCGGGCGATGGCCGGCGGCAGCACCGGCTTCAATCCCGCCAGCAACACGCCGAGCCAGGCCGCGCCGTGCGAGGCCTGCCACGGGCCGGCACGCACCGCCGGGGTGAACGACACCACGGTGGCCACCACCAGCAGCAACACCAGCGCACGCGCCAGGCCGAACACGCCGCCCAGCGTGCGATCGATCAGGGTCAGCGGCGTCGCGTGCACGATCAAGCGCACGAGACGAGCCATCACCATCCAGACGACCAGCGCGAGCAGGAAGACGATCGCGAAGGCCGCGGCGTAGTTGAGCGCCGACCCGGGCGACCCCACCGGCACGTGCGGCGCGAGGTCGGGGCTCCACATCTGCGCGGCGATGAAGGCGGCCAGCCAGCCGAGCAGCGACAGCACCTCGAACACCAGCCCGCGCACCAGGCCGACGATCACCGACGCCAGCAGCACGGCCAGCAATGTCAAGTCGACCCAGCCGATGTCGTTGAGGTTGCTCATGTGGGGGCCTTCGCTGCGGCGCTTTCCCGCTCGGTGCTCACAGCGTCAGCACCGCGGCCGGCAGGCCCGCGGCCTTCAGTGTGCCAGCAGCCTTCTCCGCATCCTCGCGTGCCGCAAAAGGACCCACGCGCACGCGGATGCGCTTGGCGCCGTCGATCTCGACCACCTGCGTGAAGCTCTTCAGTCCGAGCTTGTCGACGCGCTGACGCATGTCGCGCGCCGAATTGGCTTCGCCATAGGCGCCCACCTGCACGACGAAGCGGCCCGCCGCCGGATCCGGCTTGCCCGGGTCGGCGGTGACGGCAGCCTTCGCCGGCTCGGCGTTGGCAGCGACGACCACCGGCCGGCTCGTCGACGCGGGCGCGCTGGCGGGGCCCTGGCCCTCGAGCAACGCGCGCGCGCGCGCGCCGTCGTCGCTGCGCGCATCGCCGGTCTTGGCGGCATCGGGCTTCGCAGTATCGGGCTTCGCAACTTCGGGTTTCGGCGGGGCAAGCTTCGGCGCCGCAGACGGCTCGCTGCGCGGCGGCTCCTTGCGCGCGTCGGGGCTGGGCGCAGGGTCGCTGCGCGTCACTGCGGGTGCGGTCGGCCGGGGAGGCTCGCCGCTGCGCTCGCCCACCACGCCGCTGCTGACGCGCGCAGTGGCTGGCGCCGCCGAGGCGACGCGCGGCGGCGGCAACGGCAGCGACGGTGCGCCTTCCTTCTTCGGAATCTCGATCGCGATGTCCACCGGAATCGGGCGCGGTTGCGTCTCGAACAGCAACGGGAAGCCGATCACGCCCACGCCCAGCAGCGCCGCGGCACCGATCAAGCGGCGCCGCGCGCGTGTCCGCGCGGCCTGCACGGGGTCGGGTGTGCCTGCGCGTGGCGCCTCTGAGGCCGATGATCCTTGCAGGAACGAGAACAGACCCATGCGCTGCTGTGCGACGTGCGCTAACGGCCGGGCGCTGCGGTCCCGGTGCCGGAAGCGTCATCCCCCGTGCATGCTGGCCGTCTGCGGCAAGCCGCCTTTCAACACGCCGCCTACCGTGTAGAAGGAACCGAATGCGATGATTCTATCAGCGGGGTCTGCCGCGGCGACCGCGGCGCGCAGCGCGTCGCTCGGCGTCGCGTGCGTGCTCACCTGCACCGGCGCCGCGGCCGCACCCGCGGCGATCGCACGCGCCAGGTCGGAGGCGCTGGCCGCGCGGGCGATCGGCAGGTCGGTGACGAACCAGCGGTCGACCAGCGGCCGCAGCGGCGCGATCACGTTGGCGATGTCCTTGTCGGCCATCACACCGAAGACCGCGAAAGTGCGCGGATAGAAGCCCATCTGATCGAGGCTGACCGCCAGCGCGCTCGCGGCCTGGGGGTTGTGCGCGACGTCGAGCACCAGCACCGGTTGCCCCGGCACGATCTGAAAGCGGCCCGCCAACTCCACCAGCGCCAGGCCGTTGCGTACTGCCTGCGCGCTGATCGGCAGGCGCTCGTGCAGCGACTCGAGCGCCGCCAGCGCAGTGGCTGCGTTGAGCAATTGGTTCGCGCCGCGCAGCGCCGGGTAGGCGAGCGAACTGTAGCGATGCGCGCGCCCGCGCCACGACCACTGCTGCCGATCGCCGTGCAGGCCGAAGTCATGGCCCTGTATCCAAAGATCAGCGCCGATCGCGCGCGCATAGGCCAGTACGCTCGCCGGTGGCTCGGGGTCGCCGACGATCGCCGGCTTGCCGGCGCGGAAGATGCCGGCCTTTTCGCGCCCGATCGATTCACGGTCGGGGCCGAGGTATTCGGTGTGGTCGAGCGCGACGTTGCTCACCACCGCGCAATCGGCGTCGATCGCGTTGACCGCGTCGAGCCGCCCGCCCAGGCCCACTTCGAGGATCACGACATCGGGCCGCGCCTGCGCGAACGCGCGCAGGATCGCGAGCATCGTGAACTCGAAATAGGTCAGCGTGACGTCGCTGCGTGCCGCCTCCACCGCCTCGAAGTGCGGCAGCAGCGTCGCCGCATCGGCCATTGCGCCGTCGATGCGGCAGCGCTCCTCGAAGTGCACAAGATGCGGCTTGACATACAGCGCGGTGCGATAGCCGGCGTGGCGCGCGATCGATTCGATCATCGCGCAGGTCGACCCCTTGCCGTTGGTGCCGGCCACGCTGATCACGGGGCAGTCGAAGCGCAGTTGCAGTCGCTGACGAACCGCCTGCACGCGTTCGAGCGTGAAGTCCATCCCCTTGGGGTGCAGCCGCTCGCAATGCGCGAGCCAGTCGTCGAGGGTGCGCGGCGCGGTCATTCGCTGAAACGTGCAGGCGGCAGCGACACCGCGCAGCGACGGAGATCAGGCCACCGCGTCGGCGCTTTGCTTGAGCAGCATCGCCAGCAGCCTGGCCACCGTAGAGCGCAGCTGGCGGCGGTCGACGATCATGTCGAGCGCGCCCTTGCCGAGCAGGAACTCGGCGCGCTGGAAGCCCTCAGGCAGCTTCTCGCGCACGGTGTTCTCGATCACGCGCGGACCGGCAAAGCCGATCAGTGCCTTCGGCTCGGCGAGCACCACGTCGCCCATGAAGGCGAAACTCGCCGACACGCCGCCCATCGTCGGATCGGTGAGCACGCTGATGAACGGCAGCCTGGCGGCCGACAGCCGGGTCAGCGACGCGTTGGTCTTGGCCATCTGCATCAGGCTCAGCGTGCCCTCGTACATGCGGGCCCCGCCCGACGCGGTGAAGCAGACGAACGGCATCTTCTGCTCGATCGCAGTGTCGACGCCGCGCACGAAGCGTTCGCCGACCACGCTGCCCATCGAGCCACCCATGAAGTCGAATTCGAAGCATGCGGCAACGAGCGGCACGCTCATCACCGCGCCGCCCACCACCACCAGCGCATCGGTCTCGCCGGTGTTCTCAAGCGCCGTTTTCAGCCGCTCCGGGTACTTCTTGCTGTCCTTGAACTTCAACGCGTCGACCGGCACCACCTCCTGTCCGATCTCGAAACGGCCTTCGGGATCCAGAAAGGCATCGAGCCGCGGCCGCGCGCCGATGCGGTGGTGGTGCTCGCATTTCGGGCAGACATTGAGGTTGCCCTCCAAATCGGTCTTGTAGAGCACCGTTTCGCAAGCCGGGCACTTGATCCACAGGCCTTCGGGTACCGAGCGGCGCTCGGACGGGTCGGTTTGCTGGATCTTCGGCGGCAGCAGTTTCTCGAGCCAACTCATCGATCGATTCCTTGGTGCAGGCTGTCGAGGGCGGTTCGCATCTCGGCCATGAAGCTGCGGCCGGCGGCAGCCACATTGTCGCGCGGTTCAGCCTCGAGAATCTGCACCAATCGTGAGCCGATGACCACTGCGTCGGCCACCTGCGCCACCGCCCTGGCGCTGGCTGCATCCCGTATACCGAAACCCACGCCCACTGGCAACTTGACGTGGCGCTGGATGCGCGGGAGCGCTCGCTCCACCGACGACACGTCCAGGTGGCCGGCACCGGTGACGCCCGTGAGCGCCACGTAGTACACATAGCCGCTGGCCACGCGCGCCACCTCCTGGATGCGCGCTTCGGTGGAGGTCGGCGCGAGCAGGAAGATGAGGTCGATGCCGGCCGCCTTCAGCGACGCCGCCAGCTCACCGCACTCTTCGGGCGGATAGTCGACCACCAGCACGCCATCGACACCGGCCTGCGCCGCCTCGCGGACGAACGCGCCGGCCCCGAGCCGCTGGTCGAAGCGCTCGATCGGATTGGCATAGCCCATCAGGACGACCGGCGTGAACGTGTCGCGCTGGCGGAAGCCGCGCACGATTTCGAACACCTGCGCCAGTCCGATGCCGCGCGCCAAGGCACGCTCCGACGCTTTCTGAATCACCGGGCCATCGGCCATCGGGTCGGAAAACGGCACGCCGAGTTCGATCACGTCGGACCCGCCCTCGACCAGGCCGTGCATCACGTCAACCGTGGCATCGGCGAACGGGTCGCCTGCCGTGACGTAGGGAATCAACGCCTTGCGACCTGCCTGCCGCAAGCGCTGCAACACCGGGGCGATGCGGCTCATGGCCGGCTCCCCGGACCGCCCTTGACCGACTGCCCTCGGCACGACGGCCGGCAGTAGAAGTCGGCGCCAGACAGGTCGGCCACCGTGCCGATGTCCTTGTCACCACGGCCCGAGAGGTTGACCAACAGGTGTTGGTCGGGCCTCATCGTCGCGGCGAGCTTGATCGCGTGCGCAACCGCGTGGCTCGACTCGAGCGCCGGGATGATGCCCTCGGTGCGGCACAAGCGATGGAATGCCACCAGCGCCTCGTCGTCGGTGATCGCAGCGTATTCGGCGCGGCCGCTGTCCTTCAGGTACGCGTGCTCCGGGCCGACGCCGGGATAGTCGAGCCCGGCGGACACCGAGTGGGTCTCGAGGATCTGGCCGTTGTCGTCCTGCAGCAGATAGGTGCGGTTGCCGTGCAGCACGCCGGGCGAGCCGGCGTTCAGACTGGCTGCGTGCTTGCCGCTGGCCAAGCCCTGGCCCGCCGCCTCGACGCCAATAAGCCGCACCCGCTCGTGCTCGATGTACGGGTAGAAGATGCCCATTGCGTTGCTGCCGCCACCGACGCAGGCAATCACCGCATCGGGCTGGCGCCCGATGCCTTTGTGCATCTGCACGATGCACTCGTCGCCGATGACGCGCTGGAAGTCGCGCACCATCGTCGGGTACGGGTGCGGGCCTGCGACCGTGCCGATGATGTAGAAGGTGTTGTCGACGTGGGTGACCCAATCGCGCAGCGCTTCGTTCAGCGCGTCTTTGAGGGTCCTGGAGCCGCTATCGACCGGTACCACTGTCGCGCCCAGCAAATGCATGCGGTAGACGTTGGGCGACTGGCGCTTGACGTCTTCACTGCCCATGTAGACCACGCACTCCATGCCGTAGCGCGCGCACACGGTGGCAGTGGCCACCCCGTGCTGCCCGGCGCCGGTCTCGGCAATCACGCGCGGCTTGCCCATGCGCCTGGCCAGCAGCGCCTGCCCGACGGTGTTGTTGATCTTGTGCGCGCCCGTGTGGTTCAGGTCTTCGCGCTTCAAATGGATCTGCGCGCCGCCGACTTCGCGGCTCAAGCGCGCCGCGTGGTAAACGGGGCTGGGCCGGCCGACGAAGTGCTCGAGCTCGTTGCGGAACTCCGCGACGAACGCGTCGTCGCTCTGGTAGCGTTGGTACGCGGCCTGCAGTTCTTCCAGCGCGTGGACCAGCGTCTCGGCGACAAAACTGCCGCCGTATGGCCCGAAGTGCCCGCGCGCGTCGGGCTGTTGGTAGTGCTTCATGGTGTGATCAGGCCGGCGCCGAGCCGCCCCAAGCCGGACTGCGCCCCGTCGGGGGGGCAGCGCCGGCGCGAAGCGCCAAGCGGGAGGCCAGCATTCCTTCTAGTGGATGGCGTCGTCGATGCGCGCATCGGCTTCGCGCACCGCATCGCAGAACCGGCGCATCAGCGTGGCGTCCTTGACGCCCTTGCTCGCTTCGACACCGGAGCTCACGTCAACGGCCCAAGGCCGGACGCGCATCACCCCATCGATCACATTTGCAGGATTCAACCCACCAGACAAAACGAGCGGAACGGGCACGCTTGGTGGAATGAGTGACCAATCGAAGACCTTTCCGCCCCCACCGTAGCCCTGGACATCGGCATCCAGCAGCAGCGCAGCGGCGCTGGCGTGGGCGTGCGCGAAGTCTAGCAGCGCAAACCCTTCGTGCATGCGAGCCGCGCGGATGTAGGTGCGGCCGCTCGCCTCGCACTGCGCCGGCGTCTCGTCGCCGTGGAACTGCAGCACCGCACGCGGCACTTGGTCAAGCGCGCGCGCGATCTCGTCGGCCTTGCCGTTGACCACCAGGCACACCGGGGTCACGAACGGCGGCAGCGCGCGCGCGAGCTCACCGGCGCGCGCTGCGCTCACGTGGCGCGCGCTGCGCGCGTAGAGCACGAACCCCACCGCGTCGGCGCCCGCCTCGACGGCTGCGGCCACGTCGACCTCACGGGTGAGGCCGCAGATCTTGATGCGGGTGCGCTGCTGCACGGGTGACGTCCATCACGGCAGCCAGTCGAGCGCGGGCACACGGTCGGGCAGCCGAAGGTGCGCATCGTAGTACGGGCCGACGAAGTACAACCCGTCGGCGGGAAAGGTCGGCGCCGCGGCGTCGCGCTTGCGCGCGGCCAGCACCTCCGCCATCCAGGTCGCCGGGCGCCGTCCGCTGCCCACCGCCAGCAGGCACCCCAGGATGTTGCGCACCATGTGGTGCAGGAACGCGCTGGCGTCGAACTCGAAGCGCCAGTACGCGCCACGCCGCTCGATCGCGATGGCGCGCAGGGTCTTCACGGGACTCGCGGCCTGGCACTCGCTGGAGCGAAACGAACTGAAGTCGTGTTCACCGATCAGCAGCTCCGCAGCGCGCTGCATGGCGTCGCGATCCAGCTCGTCGAACACCCAGCCGACCAGCCCCGCCTCCAGCGATGGCCGCACGGGCGATTGCAGCAGCACGTAGCGGTAGCGCCGGCCGCGCGCCTGGTAGCGCGCATGAAAGTCCGATGGCACCGGTGCACTCCATTGCACCGCGACATCGCGCGGCAGGTGGCTGTTGGTGCCGCGCACCCACGAGAACGCGTCGCGCTGCACCGGCGTGTCGAAATGCACCACCTGGTTCAGCGCGTGCACGCCGGCGTCGGTGCGGCCGGCGCAGATCGTGCGCACCGGCGCATCGGCCAGGCGCGACAGCGCGCGCTCGAGCGCATCCTGGATCGATCGGCCATCGGGCTGGCTTTGCCAGCCGTTGTACGCGGTGCCGCGGTAGCTGAGGCCGAGGGCCCAGCGGGCGCCGGCAGACGGCGGCAATGCGGCCATATCAGCGCACACCGCGGAGCCGGCTGTGCCGGTCCGCGGGTGTCGTCCTAGAGGGAGCAGCGGCCGCTCGGCCGCATCCGGGGTGAGCCCATCACGCCAAGCTGTCGAGCATGCTCTGGGCTTTGGTCTTCAAAGCGCCACCGGCCTTGGCGACCACTTCTTCGAGCAGGTCGCGCGCGCCTTCCATGTCACCGATCTGGCGGAACTCCTCGGCCAGCTCCAGCTTGCGCGCCAGTGGATCGTTCTCGTCGAGCGCGCCGTGCCCCGAAGGTTGCGCGGGCAGCGTGAACTCGCCGAAGTCGAGGGTCGGCTTGGCTGCACTGCCAGAGCTGAGCGGCGCCGGCCTGCTCGGCGCGCCCAGGTCAAGCGAGATCGCGTCGAGGTCGAGGCTCGGCTGCTTGGCGGCCGGCTTCGCGGCGGCCCTGGTTGCCTGCGACGGCATCGTGCCGAGATCGAGATCCAGATCGAGGTCCGGCGGAATCGTGCCGCCGCGGCTGTCGGGCGAAGTCGAGTCGATCGCCGAGGCCGGGAAGCCGGAAGTCGACGGCATGATCGACTGCGGCATCGTGCTGGCACCCAACGGCTCGATGATGCGGCCGCCATCGCCGGCCACAGCGGCCACCGGCGCGCCGCCCGGCTTGTACAGCGGATTCTCCGGGTCGATGCCGCGCCCGAGCTCCTGCGCTTTGGCCCAGTCGTCGCCTTCGCCCTTGGTCAGCGAATACAGCTGCGTGGCGAGCAGCTCGAAGCCCTTGGTGTCGCGCCGCTTGGCGTACACCTCGAGCAGCTTGGTGCGGATCGCGAGGCGGTCCGGGTTGCTGCGCATCGCCTCCTTGAGGATCTCCTCGGCCTGCAGGTCGCGGCCATAGGCGAGGTAGACGTCGGCCTCGGCCACCGGATCGACGTCGCCGATCGCATCGAGCTGGCTCAGTGAGTAGCTCATCGACGACGACACGCCCGTCGCATCGCGCGTGTCCACGCGCTGGCCGCCGCTGGCGCCGAAGAACGAATCGGGCTGCAGGCGGCTCTCGAGGAACGAGGTCTCGCCGTTGTCCTTGCGGAAGCGGCCGCGCAGGCGATACAGCGCCAGGCCGATCAGCAGCACCACCAGCCCGATCGCGCCAGGCATCGCCATCGGGTGATCCATCAGCGATGCCAGCAGGCCGGGCTCCTCGGCCGCGGGCGGCGTGGCCGGCTTCGGGGCGGGACGCGGCGCCGGCGCGGTCGACGCGGCAGCCACCGGCGGCGTGACAGCGGGCTCGCTCGCCGCCGGTGCGGGCAGGTTCACCGACGGTGTGACGGGCGACTCGGTCTTCGGTGACTCGGCCGGCGCCTGCGCGACGATGGGCGGCGGTGCGGGCGGCGGTGGCGCGGCCGGAGCCGGTGGCGGCGCCTTCGCTTCCGCCGGCGGCGCGGGCGGTGTGGCGGGCGCGGCCGGTGCCGTGGGAGCGGCTGGCTGAGCCGGCGCCGCCGCGGTCTTGGTCTCCTGGCCTGCACCCTGTTGAACCTTCTTCAGGTCTTCGACGTTCTTGGCCAGTTCCTTGAGGCGCTCGTCAGCAGCCTTCTTCTCGGCCCCCTTCGAGACCTTGTCCTCGGTGCCAGGCTTCACCGCACCTTGCGACAGCGTCAACTTGTCGGGCGTGGGCGCGGCGGCTTGCTTGGTGTCGTCGACCGACGCCGTGACCTTGCCCTTGGCTTGGCGGGTGTTGTCTTCGGCCTTGGTGGTCGGCACGTTGCCGGCCAGGCGCTGGCGATACGCCCCGAAGTCGGCGCTCTGCGCGCGGATCACCTCGCGCGCCTCCGCCGTGGAGGTCTTGCCGGCATCTTCCGACGACGGCACGGACAGCACCGCACCGGCCTTGAGCCGGTTCATGTTGTCGCCGATGAACGCGTTCGGGTTGTTGCGGAACAGTCCGACCAGCATCTGGTCGAGCGACACGCCTGCACGCTGGCTCTGCCTGGCGATGCGATACAGCGTATCGCCCTCGCGCACCTTGTACTCGTCGGGGCCACTCGGCAGCGCGGCGGTCGGGCGGCTCGCCTGCACCGTGCCACGCGCAGCCGGCGCAGCACGAGGTGCGGGCGCTGCGCTTTGCGCGGGCGCCTGCGCGGTGGCTCCAGGCGCCGGTGTCTGCACGGCGGGTGGCGCGGCGGAGACCTGCGGGGCAACTGGCGCTGCGGCTTGCGCCGGCGGCGCCACACGCGCCTGCGGCGGATCCAGCAACAGGGTGAACTCGCGCACCAGACGACCCGACGACCACGTGAGTTCGAGGATCACATCGACGAACGGCTCCTGCACCGCGCGATCACTGGTCACACGCAGGTAAGGTCGGCCGTCCGGGCGGCGTGCCACAAAAACCTGCGTCGAGGTCAGCACCGCGTTGTAGTCGACCCCTTGCGCGCGATACGCCTCAGGCGGCGCAACGCGCACGCGCAACGACGATTCTTCGTCGGGTGTCAGGCTGGAGATGTCGATCTCGGCGCGCAGCGTTTCACCGAGGGCTGATTGAACGTTCAGCCGACCGAGTCCCAGGGCCCAGGTGCTGCCCGAGGCAGCCACCAATGCGGCCAGCGCGACGCTGCGCAGCGTGACGCGGCCAGCAATTCGAGAGCGGTATTTCAAGGCGTCTCCCAAGTGCAACCGGCGCGCTCGGGCCGAGCGCGCCGTCGTTCACAGGTCATGCAGCTCCGATCGCTTTCACCGCCTGCCGGAGGTAACTCGTCGAAACCACAATAACATCAAGCATATAGGGTGACAAGCTCATGCAAAAGCTGACGTCTGTGTCAAATCTCCCGCACGTCGCGTCCTGTCGCCGTTTGTTGCCACTGGACAACGTGCTCGCACGCGCTCTGCGCAGGCTCAGGCTTCCAGCAGCAATCTGAGCATTCTACGAAGCGGCTCCGCGGCGCCCCAGAGCAATTGATCACCGATGGTGAACGCCGCGAGGTGCTGCGGACCCATCGCCAGCTTGCGCAAGCGCCCGACTGGGATCGACATCGTGCCGGTCACCGCCACCGGGGTCAGCTCGCGCAGCGTGGCGTCCTTCTGATTGGGCACCACCTTCACCCACGCATTGTCCGCCGCGATCAGCGCTTCGATGTCGGCCAGCGGTACGTCGCGCGTCAGCTTGAAGTGCAGCGCCTGGCTATGGCAGCGCATCGAGCCGACGCGCACGCACACCCCGTCCACCGGCACCTCGGCCGTGCCGAAGGCTTCGCCACGGCCGAGGATCTTGTTGGTCTCGGCCATGCCCTTCCACTCTTCGCGCGTCTGGCCGTTGCCCATGTCGCGATCGATCCACGGGATCAGCGACCCACCCAGCGGCACGCCGAAGTGCTCGACCTCGCCACCCAGCATCGCCTGCTGGCGCGCCAGGACCTGGCGGTCGATTTCCAGGATGGCGCTGGCCGGGTCGTCGAGCAGCGACTTGACCTCGGCGTTGAGCGCGCCGTACTGCACCAGCATCTCGCGCATGTGCTGCGCGCCGCCGCCCGAAGCGGCCTGGTAGGTCATCGTGCTCATCCATTCGACGATTCCCGCCTTGAACAGGCCGGCAACGCCCATCAACATGCAGCTGACCGTGCAGTTGCCGCCGATCCAGTTCTTGTTGCCCTTGGCGAGCGCATTCTTGATCACCGGCAGGTTGACCGGGTCGAGCACGATGATCGCATCGTCCTTCATGCGCAGCGCCGATGCGGCGTCGATCCAGTGGCCCTTCCAGCCCGCGGCCCGCAGCTTGGGGAACACCTCGTTGGTGTAGTCGCCGCCCTGCGACGTGATCACGATGTCGCAGCGCGCCAGCGCCTTCAGGTCGTTGGCATCGAGCAACTTGCGTTCGTTCTTCGCCTGCGCCGGCGCCGCGCCGCCGGCGTTGCTGGTGGAGAAGAACAGCGGCTCGAACAACGCGAAGTCGTTCTCCTGCTGCATGCGCTGCATCAGCACGGAGCCCACCATGCCGCGCGATCCGACGATTCCTACGAGTGCCATGTCATTTCGCCCCTGGGTTGAAACTGCTGGATCTCCGTTGCCCCGGCTCGTTCGCCGGGTGTGGAAATCGCGGGCGACACGAACCGAGAGCGGCTAAGTCTTGGTGGTGGTTTTCGTGATGGCGGCGACCACAGCATCGCCCATCTCGCGCGTGCCGACCTTGCGCGTGCCTTCGGACCAGATGTCGGCCGTGCGCAGACCCTGCTGCAGCACTTGGCGCACCGCGGCCTCCACCCGGTCGGCCGACTCGGGCAGGTCGAGCGTGAAGCGCAGCATCATGGCCATGGACAGGATTGTAGCCAGAGGATTGGCCAGGTCTTTGCCGGCGATGTCTGGGGCGCTGCCGTGGCTGGGCTCGTACAGGCCTTTGTTCACGGCATCCAGTGACGCCGACGGCAGCATGCCGATCGAGCCGGTCAGCATCGCCGCCTCGTCCGACAGGATGTCGCCGAACATGTTGCCGGTGACGATCACGTCGAAGCTCTTGGGCGCGCGCACCAGCTGCATCGCGGCGTTGTCGACGTACATGTGCTCGAGCGCGACGTCGGGGTAGTCCCGGTGCACGTCGGTGACCACGTCCCTCCAGAACTGGAAGGTCTCCAGCACGTTGGCCTTGTCGACGCTGGTCACCTTCTTGCGACGCTTGCGCGCGGCCTCGAACGCGACACGCGCGATGCGCTCGATCTCGGGCCGCGTGTAGCGCATGGTGTCGAACGCCTCGTCGGCGCCGGGGAAGGGCCCGTCCACGGCCTGGCGGCGGCCGCGCGGCTGGCCGAAGTAGATGTCGCCCGTCAGCTCGCGGATGATCAGGATGTCCAGGCCTGCGACCAGCTCGGGCTTCAGACTCGACGCATGGGTCAGCTGCTCGTAGCAGATGGCCGGTCGGAAGTTCGCGAACAATCCGAGATGCATGCGCAAACCCAGGATCGCCTGCTCGGGTCGCAGCGCACGCTCCAATTTGTCGTACTTCCAGTCGCCCACCGCGCCGAACAGCACCGCGTCGGCCGCCTGCGCGAGTTTCAGCGTCGACTCGGGCAGCGGGTGGCCATGCGCCTCGTAGGCGGCGCCGCCCACCAGCGCCTGCTCGAGCTCGCACTTCAGGTCGAGCACACGCAGCACCCGAAGCGCTTGCGCGACGATCTCCTGGCCGATGCCGTCACCCGGCAGGACTGCAATCTTCATGAAAGGGGTTCCGTGCAAATGGTCCGCTGCCGGCTGCCGACCAGCCGGCACGGGCGCATGTTCGCATGGCCTGCGAGCGGTGCCCTGCCGCAGTGCCGAACCCGAGCCCGCACGAACGGCGCCGTGCGACCGGCGCGCCGCTTCATCGCGGCCGGTTCGCGAGCCAGGGCATGCGCGCCAGCCGCTCGGCTTCAAAGGAGCGGATCTTGTCCGCGTGGCGCAGCGTCAGACCGATGTCGTCGTAGCCGTTGACCAGGCAGTACTTGCGAAACGGCTGCACCTCGAACGCCAGTTCGGTACCGTCGGGTTTGACGATCACTTGCCGCGGCAGGTCGATCGTCAGTTGGAAGCCGACGAAGCCGGCCACCTCGTCGAACAGACGTGCCACCTGAGCGGCCGGCAACACGATCGGCAGCACGCCGTTCTTGAAGCAGTTGTTGAAGAAGATGTCGGCGTAGCTGGGTGCGATGAGCGCCCGAAACCCGTACTGTTCGAGCGCCCACGGCGCGTGCTCGCGACTCGATCCGCAGCCGAAGTTCTCGCGTGCCAGCAGGATCGAGGCGCCCTTGTAGCGCGGCTGATTGAGCACGAAATCAGCGTTGGGCTTGCGCGCGGCCGGATCCTGGCCCGGCTGCCCCGGGTCGAGGTAGCGCCAGGCATCGAACAGGTTGGGGCCGAACCCCGAGCGCTGGATCGACTTCAGAAATTGCTTCGGGATGATCGCGTCGGTGTCGACGTTGGCGCGGTCCATCGGCGCGACCAGGCCCTTGTGGATGGTGAAGGCTTGCATGGGATGACCTTTCAGGTGAACCGACGCACGTCGACGAAGTGGCCGTTCAGGGCCGCCGCGGCCGCCATCGCCGGACTCACCAAATGCGTGCGGCCGCCCGCCCCCTGGCGTCCTTCGAAATTGCGGTTGCTGGTGGAGGCGCAGCGTTCGCCAGGCTCCAGCCGGTCGGCGTTCATCGCCAGGCACATCGAGCAGCCGGGCTCGCGCCATTCGAAGCCAGCCGCCTTGAAGACTTCGTGCAAGCCCTCCTTCTCGGCCTGCGCTTTGACCAGGCCCGAGCCGGGCACGACCATCGCCAGCTTGACGCTCGGCGCCACGCGCTGCCCGATGCGGCGCACGACGGCCGCCGCTTCGCGCAGGTCTTCGATGCGGCTGTTGGTGCACGAGCCGATGAAGACCTTGTCGATGCCGATGTCGGCCAGTGGCTTGTTCGGCGTCAGGCCCATGTAGACGAGCGCGCGCTCGATGGCGTCGCGCCGGGTCGCATCCTTCTCGCGCTCGGGGTCGGGCACGCGGTCTTCGATGCTCAGCACCATCTCGGGCGACGTGCCCCAGGTGACCTGCGGCTTGATCTGCGCCGCGTCGAGCTCGACCACCTTATCGAAACGCGCACCGTCATCGCTGCGCAACTGGCGCCACGCGGCGACCGCCTGCTCCCACTCGACGCCGCTCGGAGCGAAGGGGCGGCCCTTCACGTAGTTGATCGTCACGTCGTCCACCGCGACCAGGCCGGCGCGCGCACCCGCCTCGATCGCCATGTTGCACACCGTCATGCGCCCTTCCATCGACAGCGCGCGCATCGCCGTGCCGCCGAACTCGATGGTGTGTCCGGTGCCGCCGGCGGTACCGATGCGGCCGATGATCGCCAGCACGATGTCCTTGGCGCTGCAGCCGCGGGGCAACGTGCCGTCGACCTTGACGAGCAGGTTCTTCATCTTCCTGGCCAGCAACGTCTGCGTCGCCAGCACGTGCTCGACCTCGCTGGTACCGATGCCGAACGCCAGCGCGCCGAACGCGCCGTGCGTGCTGGTGTGCGAGTCGCCGCAGACCACCGTCATGCCGGGCAACGTGGCGCCGTTCTCGGGCCCGATCACGTGCACGATGCCCTGGCGCTTGTCGAGAAACGGAAAATAGGCCGCCGCGCCGTGCGACTTGATGTTGGCATCCAGCGTGGTGATCTGCAGCCTGCTGATCGGATCCGTGATGCCGTCGTAGCCCTGTGCCCAGCCGGTGGTCGGCGTGTTGTGGTCAGCGGTGGCCACCACCGAGCTGACGCGCCACACCTTGCGACCGGCCAGGCGCAGACCCTCATAGGCCTGCGGGCTGGTCACCTCGTGCACCAGGTGACGGTCGATGTAGAGGATGGTGGTGCCGTCCTCCTCGGTGTGGACGACGTGGTCGTCCCAGAGCTTGTCGTACAGCGTGCGGGCGGTCATGGCGGTCTCGCGTGGGGGATGGTGAATGTGAACCGACGGGTGGGCTGCTTCAGCGCGGCGGCACCATCACGGCGTGCGGGCACGCGGCGACGGCTTGGGCATGGCGACGTGCAAGCTTTTGGCTGGACACAGCGCATCGACGAAGCGCCGCAGCGACGGCGGCAGTACCGCTTGCTGGCGCACCGCCAGCAGGTAACTGCGGTGCGCCCAGTCCTCGTTGAGCTTGAGCGGCTGGACGCGAAACACCTTGGCGAAGCGCTGCGCCACCACCGCGGGCAGCACCGCGACGCCGAGCCCGGCCTCGACCAGTTGCGCGATGGCGTCGAAGCCGTGCACCTGCATGCGGGCGTTCAACGTGCGGCCGAGCGCCTGCGCGCGCTCGCGCATCTGCTCCTGTGCGGCGGCGCCGGCGTGCAGCCCGACGATGTCGTGCTCGAGCAAGGCGTCGAAGCCGTGCCCGGCGCGGCGCGCCAGTGCGTGCCCGCGCGGCACCAGGATCGCGAGCAGTCCCTCGCGGTACGGCCGGCAATCCAGGCCTGCCTCGCGTGCGGGGCCGACGAAGATGCCGACGTCGGCGCGCCCTTCTGCCACCGCGGCCTGCACCTCGACACTGGTCGACTCCTCCAGGCTGATGCGAATGCCCGGATTGGCGGTGGCGAAGGCGGCCAGGTCGGCCGGCAAGTGCTCGGCGATCGCGCTCGCGTTGGCGGCCACGCGCAGGTGGCCCTTGATGCCGCGCGAGAACTCGACCACCTCGCTCTCGAGCGCATGCAAAGACGCGTGCAGCGTGCGGATGTGGCGCAGCAATGCGCGCCCGGCCTCGGTGGGCTCGACCCCGCGCGCGCGGCGCTCGAACAGGCTCACGCCGAGGCGGCCCTCGAGGTCGGACAGGCGCTTGCTGGCGGCGGCCAGCGCCAGGCTTTCGCGCGCGGCGCCGCGCGTGATGCTGCGGGTGTCGGCGATGGCCAGCACGAGGTTCAATGTGGTGAGGTCGAAGCGCATCTCGGAAAGGAGCATGCGCACCCGCCGCATCTTGGCGCGGATCAGGGCATGCCCGGTGCGTCAATTGTGAACCGAGCCTTCGTGATGCACGAAGGCTTCGCGGAACAGCGGGTTTGGCACAGGTGCCGAAGCGCGCCGCGCTTTGCGCGGCTCCGGGGTTTCCGTCTTCAAAGCGCTGGGGCACCAGCCAATAATGAGCCCCATCCACGGGAGGGGCATGGCCAAGATCAGCCCGCGCGTCGCGAGGCGCCCGGCCGCGTTGCACGCGTTCATGGTCGCGCAGGCCGCGGCGCTCAGTGGTGCCCAGCGTGTGCTGCTGGCGCTCGACTCGCCCCCCGGCCCGAGGGTCGCCGCCTCACGCTTGCCCCCGGGCGAAGCCGAGGCCTCCTTGCTGCAAGCCATCGCCCCTTGGCTGGCCGAAGCACGACGTACCCGCGCCGCCCGCCTGCGTCACGGCCCCGAAGGGTCTCGACCCGCCCATCAACGTTCCTGCATCGTCGTGCCACTGTGGGGACCCCGCGGCGTGCTGGGCTGGCTGTACGCCGACATCGAAGGCGCGTTCGGTCGCTTCGACGATGCGATGCGCAGCCGGCTCGCCCGCTTTGGCGAACAAGCCGCAGCGGTGCTGGCCGACGGGGACGATGCAACCGCGTTGAGGCGAGCGCTCGATCAACAGGCAGCCGAGCTGGCGGCCATCAACAGCATCCAGCAAGGCATTGCCGGGGCGCTGGATTTCAACGGCATCGTCGAGCTGGTGGGCGATAAATTGCGCACCGTGTTCGACGCCGAGAACATGTCGATCACCTGGCGCGAGCAGGAATCGGGTCTGGCCCACATGCTGTACGTGGTCCAGCACGGCCAGCGGATCACCTCGCCGCCACCGATCAAGACCGACCCTGACGGCCGGTTCATGCGCGCGCTCATGGCCAACCAGCCGATCGTCCTCAACAGCCGCGCCGAGCTCGACGCCTGGGGCCTGAAGGCACCGCCCGGCCTGACGCCCAGCCTGGCCACGCTGACGGTGCCGATCTTCGCCAACGACAGGTTGGTGGGCGGCATCACGCTCGACAGCCACGATCCCGCGCGCAAGTTCGGTGACGCCGACGTGCGGCTGCTGCAGACCGTGGCGGCCACGATGGGACTCGCGCTCGACAACGCCCGCCTGTTCAACGAGACGAAGGAGGCGCTGGAACAGCAGACCGCCTCGGCCGAAGTGCTCCGCGTCATCAGCGCCTCGATGGCCGATGCACAGCCGGTGTTCGACAGCATCTGTGCGAGCATGCAGCGCCTGTTGCCGGGTGCCGAGCTGGCGATCGGCGCGATCGGCGCAGACGGGCTGATCCATTGGAAGGCCGGCAGCGGCGCACGGGCGCAGGCTCTGCGCCGCCTGTTTCCACGGCCGGCGCCAGGCAGGCTGTTGAGCGGCAGCGCCTCGTACTTTCCAGACCTGCTGCATGGCGAAGGCGTGCCCGAGAGCCTGCGCGAAGGGGCACGCAAGCTCGGAGGCAACGCGTCGATGCTGAGCGCAGCGATGGTCTCCGGGGAGTTGGTCGTCGGCACGATCGCCGCGTTTCACATGGACATGCGGCCGTTCTCCGACCGCGATGCCAAGCTGCTGAAGAGCTTTGCCGACCAGGCGGTGATCGCCATCCGGAACGCGCGCCTTTTCAACGAGACGAAGGAGGCCCTCGAACGCCAGACTGCCACCGCCGAGGTATTGCGCGTCATCAGCGAATCGCCGACCGACGTGCAGCCGGTGTTCGATGCCATCTGCCAGCGCGCGATGGCCCTGTGCGCTGCCAACATCGGCGCTGCGACGCGCTATGACGGCGATCTCGTGCACATGATCGCCTTTCGCGGCGTTTCCGCCCAGGCCGATGCGGCGATGCGCGCGGCCTTTCCGATGAAGCTGACGCGGGGCTCGATCTCGTGCCGAGCGATCCTTGACGCCGCGCCGGTGCAGATCGCCGATGTCCTGCAGGATGCGGAATACCAGCTCAAGGCACAGACCCGACTGGCGGGCTACCGCAGCAACCTCTCCGTGCCGATGCTGCGCGACGGCAAGGCGATCGGATCGATCACGGTCGCGCGGCCGGAACCCGGATTGTTTCCGCAGCACATGGTCGACCTCCTCACCACCTTCGCCGATCAGGCGGTGATCGCGATCGAGAACGTGCGGCTCTTCAACGAGACCAAGGAGGCGCTGGAGCAGCAGACCGCGACCTCCGAGGTCCTGAGCGTGATCGGCAGTTCGGTGTCCGACGCCGCACCCGTTTTCGAGAAAATCCTCGACAGCTGCCAGCACCTGTTTGCAACCGAGCAGCTGGGCATCTTCCTGGTTGGCGAAGGCGGCTTGCTGCACGCAGCGGCGTTCCGAGGCTCGATGTTCGAAGGCGTCAAGGACACGTTCCCGCGCCCGCTCGAGGAAACCACCGCCGGTATCGTGATCCGCGAGCGACGGGCGCTGCACATGCCGGACGTGCTGGCGACTGCCGAAGCGACGCCGGCTGCGCGCGCGGTCGCAGAGCGAAGCGGCAACTACTCGTCCGTTGTCGCGCCGATGCTCTGGGAGGACACCGGCGTCGGCTCGATCGTCGCCTTCAGGCAGCCGCCGAGGCCGTTCTCCGACAAGGAGATCGCTCTGTTGAAGACGTTTGCCGACCAGGCGGTGATCGCGATCCAGAACGCACGCCTGTTCAAGGAAACGCAGGAGGCGCTCGAACAGCAACGTGCATCGGGCGAGATCCTCAGCGTGATCAGCAGTTCGGTGTCCGACACCAAGCCGGTGTTCGACAAGATCCTGCAGAGCTGCAGGCATTTGTTCGGCAGCGACGAGACCGCCGTCCTGCTGGTGGACGAGCAGGATCAGGTGCACCTGGGTGCCTATCTCGGCGCAGTGCGCGACGCCGTGGCGGCGACCTTTCCGGCGCCCCTGTCCAAGTCGCCCGCCGGCCGCGCGATCCGCGAGCGCCGCGTGGTCGACTATCCCGACGCTTCCAACGACCAGACCCTCACGCGCACGGTGCGCCAAGTGGCCAAGCTGGGGGGCTACACCGCAATGGCCTATGCACCGATGCTCTGGAAGGAGCGCGGCATCGGGGCGATCGGCGTATCACGCATCCAGGGCCGCTTCAGTGCCAGGGATCTCGCGCTGCTGCAGACCTTTGCCGACCAGGCCGTGATCGCCATCCAGAACGCGCGTCTCTTCAACGAGACGAAGGAGGCCCTCGAACGCCAGACCGCCACCGCCGAGGTGCTGCAGGTCATCAGCGGCTCGATCACCGATACGCAGCCGGTGTTCGACATCATCGCCCAGCGCGCCTGCGGCCTCACGGGCGCAGCATACGGTTGGGTGTTCACCTTCGACGGCGAACTGCTGCACGAGGCCAGCGTGTACGGTGTCAACGCCGAGGGCATCGCGGAGATGCGCAAGCTGTTCCCCATGCCGATCAGCGGCAGCAGCGCGACGGCGCGCTCGATCCGCGATCGCCGCGTGATCAATCTGCCCGACGTGCTGGCGTTCGACCAGGCGGACTACTCGACGCGTCCGGTGGCGCAAGCGGCTGGCTATCGTGCAGTGCTGTCGGTGCCGATGTGGCGTGACGATCGCATCGTCGGCGCGATCTCGGTGTGCCGCGCGCAGCCAGGCTTGTTCGGCGACGAGGAAGTCGAACTGCTGCAGACCTTCGCCAACCAGGCGGTGATTGCGATCGAGAACGTGCGGCTGTTCAACGAAACGAACGAGGCGCTGGAGCGGCAAACCGCGACCAGCGAGCTCCTCAAGGTGATCGGCCGCTCCACGTTCGATCTCGAGCCGGTGTTCGAAGCGCTGATCGAGAGCGGCGTGAGGCTGTGCGGAGCCAAACGCGGGTTCGTTGCCCGCTATGACGGCCAGCTGCTGCGCTTCGTCGCGGGGTGCAACGTCACGCCCGAACTGAGGGCGTACTTCGAACAGAATCCCTTCGCCCCGGGCCGCCACAGCAACGCGGGGCGCGCGGCGCTGGAACGGCGCACCGTGCACAACCGCGACGTCCTCAGCGATCCTGAATACACCTACGGGGGCGCCAGCGTCGACCCCTACCGGACCGTGCTGGCAGTCCCCATGCTGAGGGCAGGCGAATTGCTGGGCGTGATCGTCATCTATCGTCACGAAGTGCTGCCATTCACCGACAACCAGATCACCCTGATGGAGACCTTCGCCGACCAGGCCGTGATCGCGATCGAGAACGTGCGGCTGTTCAACGAAACCAAGGAGGCGCTCGAGCGCCAAACGGCGACTGCCGAAGTGCTCGCCGTGATCGGCAGCTCGGTGGATGACCCCCAGCCGGTATTCGACAAGATTCTCGACAGCTGTCAGCACCTGTTCGCGACGGGCCAGCTCGGCATCTTCCTGGCCGAGGAAGATGGCTTGGTGCACCTGGCTGCGTGGAAGGGTTCTGCGCTCGACAGCGTGCGCCAGAACCTGCCGCGGCCGATCGAGGACACGATCACCGCGCGCGCGATGCGGGCCAAGCGCAGCATCTACATCCCCGACGCCGCCGCGATGACCGACCAACCCGTGGCGATTGCCCAGACCGTCGAGCAGGTGGGCAACTTCTCCGGTGTTTTTGCTCCGATGCTGTGGCAGGACCGTGGCGTCGGGGCGGTCTGCGTGATGCGTTTTCCCGCAGCGCCTTTCTCCGACAAGGAAATCGACCTCCTCGAGACCTTCGCGGGGCAGGCGGTGATCGCGATCCAGAACGCCCGCATGTTCAGCGAGACCAACGAGGCACTGGAGCAGAAGACGGCGACGGCCGAGATCCTGCAGGTGATCAGCAGCTCACGCAGCGACCTGCAGCCGGTGTTCGACACCATCGCGAACAGGGCGGGCCAGCTGTGCGACGCCCTGTTCGCCAATGTGTTCCGGTTCGACGGCGAGCTGATCCACCTGGTGGCCAGCAGCAACTCGAAGTCGGAATTCGTGGAGCTGCTGCGCGGCCGCTATCCGATGCGACCCGATGCATCGCAGGTCTCGGGCAAGGTCATCCGCGACCGCTCGATCGTGGTCATGCCAGACGCGCTCGCGGATCCCGACTATCCGCACGCACTGGCCATCGCGGGCGGTTGGCGCAGTCTGATGGGCGTGCCCATGTTGCGCGAAGACCGCGCGCTCGGGGCCATCGTGGTCGGTTGGGAACAACCCGGACCGGTGGCCAAAACCCACGAAGATCTGCTCAAGACCTTCGCCGACCAGGCTGCCATCGCGATCGAGAACGTGCGCTTGTTCAACGAGACCAGCGAAGCGCTGGAGCAACAGACGGCCAGCGCCGAAGTCCTGAAAGTCATCAGCAGTTCGGTCGCCGACACCGCGCCGGTGTTCGACAAGATCCTCGAGAGCTGCGAGCGTTTCTTCCAGGGCACCGAGCTGGGCGTCCTGCTGATCGATGAAGCGCGCGACCTGCTGACGTCGGCCGCCTTCCGGGGCCCCGCGAGTTCGTCGGTGGCCGCGTTGTTCCCGCTGCCGCTGCCAAAGCACCGTGGCGACGCGGTCACGCGTGCGATCTACGAGAACCAGTTGCTGCACTATCCGGACGTGCTGCTCGGCACCGGCGTGCCGCGCGGTGTGCGCCTGGTGGCAGAGCGGCTGCGCATCGGCAACTACTCGCAAATCTTCGCGCCGCTGCACTGGGAAGGCCGCGGCATCGGCATGCTGTACGTGATCCGTCGGCCGCCGCATCCCTTCACCGACAAGGAAGTGACGCTGCTGAAGACCTATGCCGATCAGGCCGTGATCGCGATCCAGAATGCCCGCCTCTTCAAGGAGGCGCAGCATGCGCGTTCCGCCGCCGAAGCCGCCAACGAAGCCAAGAGCGCGTTCCTGGCGACGATGAGCCATGAGATTCGCACGCCGATGAATGCGGTGATCGGCATGAGCGGGCTGTTGCTGGACACCCCCCTGAATGCCGAGCAGCGCGACTACGCCGGCACGATCCGTGACTCGGGCGACGCGCTGCTGACGATCATCAACGACATCCTGGACTTCTCGAAGATCGAGTCCGGCCGCATGGACATCGAGGCGCACCCGTTCGATCTGCGCGAGTGCGTGGAGTCGGCGCTCGACCTGGTGGCCCCGCGCGCGGCCGACAAGCAGCTCGACATCGCCTACCTGTTCGAAGGCGACGTGCCGGCCGCTCTCGACGGCGACGTGACGCGGCTGCGTCAGATCCTGCTCAATCTGCTGGCCAACGCCGTCAAGTTCACCGAGCGCGGCGAAGTGGTGCTCACCGTGAGCGCGCAGCCGTCCGAACAGGGCAAGGCCCAACTCGCGTTCGCGGTGCGCGACACCGGCATCGGGTTGACGCCCGACGGCATGCGGCGCTTGTTCCAGCGCTTCAGCCAGGCCGATTCGTCCACCACGCGCCGCTACGGTGGCACCGGGCTGGGGCTGGCCATCAGCAAGCGCCTGGCCGAGCTGATGGGCGGCTCCATGTGGGCCGAGAGCGACGGGGCCGGCAAGGGCTCGACGTTCCACTTCACGATCACCGTGCCGGTGGCCACCGCGGCGCCGAGCGCACGCCGACAGTTGATCGGCGAGCAGCCCGCCCTCACCGGCAAGCGCGTGCTGGTGGTCGATGACAACGCGACCAACCGCAAGGTGCTGGCGCTGCAGTGCGCCAAGTGGGGCATGCACGCGCACGACACCGACTCGCCGGCACAGGCCTTGCGACGGCTGACGGCAGGCGAGACGTTCGACCTCGCGATCCTCGACATGCACATGCCCGAGATGGATGGCCTGCAGCTGGCGCGCCGCATGCGCGAGGCTGGTGCCGCGATGCCGCTGGTGTTGTTCAGCTCGCTGGGCCGCCGCGAAGCGGGCGACGGCGAGGGCCTCTTCACCGCCTACCTCGCCAAGCCGCTGCACCAGTCGCAGCTGTTCGACACGCTCGCCGGGCTGCTGTCGCAAATGCCCGCGCCCGCGCGGCCGTCGGCGCCCAAGCCGACGATCGATGCCCAGCTGGCCACGCGCCACCCGCTGCGCATCCTGCTGGCCGAAGACAACCTGGTGAACCAGAAGCTCGCGCTGCGCCTGCTGTCGCAGATGGGCTACCGCGCAGACGTGGCGGCCAACGGCATCGAGGCGATCGACAGCATCGAGCGCCAGACCTACGACGTGGTGCTGATGGACGTGCAGATGCCCGAAATGGACGGCCTCGAAGCGTCACGCCGCATCACGCAGCGCTGGCCACCCGGGCAGCGTCCGCGTATCGTGGCGATGACGGCCAACGCGATGCAGGGTGATCGCGACGAGTGCATGGCCGCCGGAATGGACGACTACGTGACCAAGCCGATTCGCGTCGATGCGCTGGTCGAGGCGCTCGTGCAATCGGCTGTTCGCAAGGCGCGCTGAAGTGGATTCACCGGTTGCCGGGCGCAACGTGCCAGCCGGCGAGCGATCTTCGGCGCGCGACGCCGTGAGCGACGCGCGCGATCTGGCCTGGTCGGGTCGTCACGCAGCGGCGCTGGCACGCTGCGAAGAAGCGCTCGCGATGGCCACCCTGCCCGCGGCGTCGCGCCTGGCGTTGCTCGAACTGTGCGTGCATTCGTACCTCGCGCGGGGTCAGTTCGGGCCGGCGGCTCAAGCGGCGGCCACGATGGCCGAGGTCGCGAACACACGGGGCACCGATGCGTGGCAGGTGCGCGCGCTGTGCTGCCAGGCGCTGGTGATGATCCGTTCCACCCGCTACGCAAACATGCAGCAGGTGGCCGAGTCGGCGTTGGCGCTGGCCACCAAGACGGGCGACCCGGCCTTGCTGGGCCTGAGCCTACTCAGGTTGGGCGAAGTTCGTCTGCGCCTGTCGGACGCCGACGCCGCGCTCGACCATGGCCGCCGCGCCGCGACGATGTTCGAGCGCGCCGGCGATCTCGTCAGCCTGGGGCACGCGCTGTGGCTGATCGCGTTCGCGCAGTCGCGGCGCGCCCATGACGCCGCGTCGCGCCAGGCGGCCGAGCGGGCGGCGGAGCTGGCGCGCCAGAGCGGCGACCTGCTCGGCCTCGGTCACGCGCTGAACGTGCTCACCTTCACCTGCAAGGACATCGCCGAGCGCATCGATCTGTTGCAGCGCGCCGCGGCCGCTTACGAGGGGTGTGGCGATCTGCGCGGCGGCATCATCGTCATGAGCAACCTCGCAGCGGCCTTCGCCGAGATGGGGCTGTATCGGCACGCACGCCGGCTGTCGGATGTCGGCCTCGCCGCGATGGATCAGGTCGGGGTCTCGCTGGGCACCGCGTTCCTCACCGGGAGCGTGGTGCTGTGGATGACCCAGATGGGCGAGCTGGCCGCAGCGCGCGCGCTGTGGCCGCGCTACGACGCCCTGGTGAGCGAGCACGGCGACGCGATCGCGCGCCGCGAGCACACCGTGTGCGCGACCGCGCTCGCGCTGGCCGAGGGCCGCGCCGTCGATGCCGAGGCCGCAGTGCGCGCCGCGCTGCGGCGTCCGAACCACCCCCAGTTGGGCGAGGAGCGCAACCTGCAACTGCTGCTGACGCAGGCACTCCTGCAGCAGGGCCACGTGAAGGCCGCCGTGCGCGCGGGCCGGCGCGCGGCCGACATCCATCGCCAGCAGAACTACGCGCTCACCACGCACGGGCATCGCCAGGACATCTGGTGGTGGTTGTCGCGCGCGCTCGCCGCCGACCGCCGTGCCGGGGAAGCCTGGGCGGCGCTGCAACGCGCCCACGCCTTGATGCTCGAGAGCATGCGCCACGTCCACGACGACGGGTTGCGCCGCAGCTACCTCAGCAAGGTCGCCACCAACCGCGCCATCGTGCGCGCGTGGCTGCACGAGGCGCGCGCGCGCCGCCTGAGCAACGCCCGGCGCCTGGCGCACCTGGCGATCGCGAGCGATCCGGGCGAGCCCTTCAAGCGCTTGGTCGACACCGGCACGCGGCTCAACGAGTTGCGCAGCGACGCCGCGCTGCGCGAGTTTCTGATCGACGAGATCACCGAGCTCACCGGTGCGGAGCGCGTCCTGCTGATCCTCGAGACGGTCGGCGAGCGCCATGTCGCCGGCGCCCAGCTCCCCGCCGGCGAGCAAGCGCCCGGTCTGTTGCGCGCGATCACGCCTTGGCTCGACGAGGCACGCCGCACGCGCGCGGTGAGCCTGCGACACGGGCCCGACGGTGCCGACGCCGTCGACCAACGCTCCTGCCTCGTTGCGCCGTTGATCGCGCAGAACGAGCTGCTCGGCTTCGTCTACGCCGACCTCGAAGGCGCCTTTGGACGCTTCGGTGCGGCCGATCGCGACCTGCTCGCAGTGTTGGCCTCGCAGGCGGCGGTGGCGCTGGCCAACGTGCAATGGGCTCAAGGGCTCGAAGCCAAGGTCGCTGAACGCACCGTGCAGCTGCAGGCGCAACGCGCGCAGGCCGAGCAGCGCGCCGCCGAGCTGGCGGTGATCAACAGCATCCAGCAGGGCATCGCGGGGTCGCTGTCGTTCCAGGCCATCGTCGAGTTGGTCGGCGACAAGCTGCGCGAAGTGCTGCGCATCGACACCATCGGCATCCGCTGGTACGACCACGCCACGCGAACGGCGCACTTCCTCTACGAAATCGAGCACGGCACGCGCGTGGTGCTGCCGTCGATGACGGTCTCAGAGACCCGCTGGAAGGAGGTCACCTCAGACCGCACCGTCATCGTCCGCAACACGGCGGCCGAGGTCGCGGCTGCGGGCGTGGCACAAGGAACAGAATGCTCGCTGTCGACGCTGTCGGTCAAGATCGTCGCCGCCGACCGCGTGGTCGGCGTCGTCATCGTCGAAAGCTTCGAACGCGAGCATGCGTTCGGCGACAGCGAGGTCAGGTTGCTGCAGACGATCGTCGCCAGCATGGGCGTCGCCCTGGAGAACGCGCGGCTGTTCGACGAAACGCAGCGCCGCGCGCGCGAATCGTCCGCGCTGTCGGAGGTGGGCCGCGAGTTGTCGTCGTCGCTCGACCTGCAGCGCGTGATGGACGGCATCGCCCGCCATGCCAAGGAGCTGCTCGAAGCCGGCAGCAGCGCAATCTTCGTCCCAGACGAAGGTGGCGCAACCCATCGAGCCATCGTGGCGCTCGGCAACGATGCCGAACAAATAAAGGCCACGGTGGTTGAACCAGGCCGCGGCGTCATCGGCAGCCTGCTGCAAAGCGGCCGCGCCGAGTTCATCAACGACACCGCCGCCGACCCGCGTACCACCCGGGTCCCGGACACAGTGACTCCGCACGATGAGCGCCTGATGGTGGTGCCACTGCTGGCCGGCAGTGAGGTGCGAGGTGCGATGGCCGTGTGGCGCAGCGGCGGGCGGCCGTTCGATGTGCGTGAGCTGGAGTTCCTGGTCGGCCTGTCGCAGCAGGCCACAGTGGCGTTGCGCAACGCACGGCTGTTCGACGAGACCCGGCAGGCGCTGGAGCGCCAGACCGCGACCGCCGAGGTGCTGCAGGTCATCAGCAACTCGATGGCCGATGCGCAACCGGTGTTCGAGAAGATTCTCGAAAGCAGCGAGCGGCTCTATGGCGTCGGCGGATTGCGCCTGTTCCTGGCGCAGGATGGGCAGCTCAGGCTGGCTGCCCATCGCGGCGAAATGCCCGAGGCGGTGCAGCGCTCTTACCCGCGCCCCCTGGACGGCACGCTCAGCGAGCGCGTGATGAACGACGGCGCGGTGCTCCACGTCGCGAGCGTGCGCGACGGGTCCAGCTTGCCGCCGTACATCCAAGAGCAGGCGCGACAGGTCGGCGACTTTTCCCTGGCGATTGCCCCGCTGCGCTGGGAAGGACAAGGCATCGGCACGATCGACATCGCCCGCCATCCAGCACGGCCGTTCAGCAGCGAGGAGCTGGTGCAGCTGCAGACCTTTGCCGATCAGGCGGTGATCGCGATTCAGAATGCGTGGCTGTTCAATGAGACGAAGGAGGCGCTCGAGACGCAGACCGCCACGGCCGACGTTTTGCGTGTGATCAGCGAATCGCCTACCGACGTGCAGCCGGTGTTCGACGCGATTGCGGAACGCGCCAAGACCTTGTGCGGCGGCGTCATCGGCGCCGTCACGCGCTTCGACGGCGAGTGGGTGCAGTTTGCGGCCGTTAGCGGAGCGTCACCGCAGTCGGTGGCGGCTCTGCGCAGTGCCTTCCCGCTGCGGCCGGGTGATGCGGCGATCATGGCGCGCGCGATACGTGACCGTGCGCCGGTGCAGATTCACGATGTCTTACTCGACGCCGCCTATGGCCTGAAGGAGGCGTCGCAGCGCGCCGCCTTCCGCAGTGCGATGGCAGTGCCAATGCTCAGAGAAGGGGAGGTGCTGGGCTCGATTGCAGTCTGCCGCGCCGAGGCCGCACCCTTCCCGGACAAGCAGCTCAAGCTGCTGCAAACCTTTGCCGACCAGGCGGTGATCGCGATCGAAAACGTGCGGCTGTTCAACGAGACAAAGGAGGCGCTGGAGCAGCAAACCGCCACGTCCGAAGTGCTCCAAGTCATCAGCAATTCGGTCGCTGATGTTCAGCCCGTCCTCGATGCGGTTGCTGAACGCTCTCGCGTACTTTGCAGGGCACACGCCAGCAGAGTCTGGCTTCTCGATGGCGAGCATCTGCGCGCGATGACCGGACACGTGCAGGACGGTCTCACCACGATTGGGCTCGGCGAGACGTTGCCGCCGCGGTCGACCTCGGTGGTTGGTCACGCCTTCGTCGCCCGAGAGACAGTGCACATCGACGATGTCGCTTCGCTGGTCGACTCCGAGTTTCCCGATGCGCGGGCAATGCAGCGGCGTCATGGATACCGGACAGTACTGGCCGTCCCGATGTTGCGCGACGCCGAGTCGATCGGCGTGATCTCGGTTCTGCGCAAGCAGGTCCAGCCTTTCTCGGCTGCGGAAATCCGCTTGATAGAAACCTTCGCCGACCAGGCGGTCATCGCGATTCAGAACGCTCGCCTTTTCAACGAGGCCCGTGAGGCCCGTGCGGCCGCCGAAGCCGCCAACGAAGCCAAGAGCGCCTTCCTGGCGACGATGAGCCACGAGATCCGCACGCCGATGAATGCGGTGATCGGCATGAGCGGCCTGCTGCTCGACACGTCGCTGTCCGATGAGCAGCGCGACTACGCCGGCACGATCCGCGACTCGGGCGACGCGCTGCTGACCATCATCAACGACATCCTCGACTTCTCGAAGATCGAGGCTGGCCGCATGGAGGTCGAGCGCCAGCCGTTCGACCTGCGCGAGTGCATCGAGTCGGCGCTCGATCTGGTGGCTGCGCGCGCGGCCGAGAAGCGGCTCGATCTGGCCTACGTCTACGAGGGTGACGTCCCCACGACGGTGAGCGCCGACGTCACGCGGCTACGGCAGATTCTGCTCAACCTGCTGTCCAACGCCGTGAAATTCACCGAGGCCGGTGAAGTGGTGCTCACGGTGTCGGCGCGAGGCAGCACGCTGCACTTCGCGCTGCGCGACACCGGCATCGGCCTCACGCCCGAGGCGATGGGCCGGTTGTTCCAGAAGTTCAGCCAAGCCGACTCGAGCACCACGCGCAAGTACGGTGGCACCGGCCTGGGCCTGGCGATCAGCAAGCTGCTGGCCGAACTGATGGGTGGCTCGATGGCGGTCGACAGCGAAGGCCCGGGCCGCGGCAGCACCTTTCGCTTCACGATCGAGGCCCCGGCCGCCGCATCGCCGCGCGGCACGCGCCGCGAGTTCCTCGGTGAGCAGCCCGCGCTCAAGGGCAAGCGCATCCTGGTGGTCGACGACAACGCCACCAACCGGCGCATCCTGGCGCTGCAGACAGCCAAATGGGGCATGCCGGTGCGCGATGCCGACTGCGCCGATGCCGCGATGCGCGCTCTGGCCGCCGACCGCTTCGACCTGGCGATCATCGACATGCACATGCCGGGCACCGACGGCGCCACGCTGGCGCGCAACATCCGCGCTGCGGGGTACACCATGCCGATGGTGCTGTTCACGTCGCTCGGTCACCGCGAGGCCGACGATCGGCTGTTCGCGGCGACGCTGGCCAAGCCGCTGCGGCAGAGCCAGCTGTTCGACCTGCTGGTCGGTCTGCTCGGTGGCAGCGCCGCGCCGCGCGTGAGCGCCGCTGCACGCAAGCCCGCGATCGACGCCGCGATGGCCGAGCAGCATCCGCTGCGCATCCTGCTGGCCGAGGACAACCTGGTGAATCAGAAGCTCGCGTTGCGCCTGCTGTCGCAGATGGGCTACCGGGCCGACGTCGCCGCCAGCGGCATCGAGGCCGTCGAGGCTGTGCAGCGCCAGCCCTACGACGTGGTGCTGATGGACGTGCAGATGCCCGAGATGGACGGGCTCGAAGCCACGCGCGAGATCCGCCGTCGCTGGTCCGATGGGGCGCGCCCGCGCATCGTCGCGATGACCGCCAATGCGATGCAGGGAGACCGCGAGGAGTGCCTCGCCGCCGGCATGGACGACTACCTCACCAAGCCGATTCGCGTCGAGGCGTTGGTGGGTGCACTCGCGCATACTGCGGCGCGCAAGGACGTCTGACATGCCCGAGGCCATCGACCGCACCGTCTTCAGCGAACTCCAGCAGACCGCCGGCGCGGACTTCGTCGTCGAGTTGTTGGATACGTTCGCCGAAGAGGCACCGCACATGTTCGCCGAGCTGCGGGCCGCACACGAGGCCGGCTCGGCCGAGCGCTTCCGCCGCGCGGCGCATTCGCTGAAGACCAACGCCAACACCTTCGGCGCCGCGGCGCTGGGCCACATGGCGCGCGAGCTCGAGCTCAGCGGGCTGCCGGCCGACGCGAGCGGCGTCGATGCGCTGCAGATGCTGTTCGACACCACCATGCCGGCGCTGCAGGAACTGGCCCGTGGCTGAGCGTGGCGCGCGGCTGCTGGTGGTCGACGACAACAAGGTCAATCGGCTGCTGCTCGCGCGCAACGTGACGCTGCAAGGCCATCAGGCTGAGACCGCCGAGAACGGCCGCATCGCGCTCGAGATGCTGCGCCGCAGCGGCTTCGACCTGGTGCTGCTCGACATCGAGATGCCCGACATGGATGGCTTCCAAGTCATGGAGCAACTCGCCACCGACAAGGCACTGCGCGACGTCCCCGTGATCGTGACGAGTTCGCTCGAGGGGGTGGCCACGATCGTGCGCTGCATCGAGCTCGGCGCGGATGACTATCTGCACAAGCCCGTCAATCCCGTGCTGCTGAAGGCGCGCATCAGCTCGAGCCTCGAGAAGAAGCGTCTGCGCGACCAGCAGAAAGCGCTGGTGGAGCGCTTCGCCACGTCGGCGGTGGCGGCCGACCTGCAGCAAGGCGGCTTCGCGCTGGGCGGCAAGCGCGTGCAGGCCACCGTGATGTTCTGCGACATCCGCGGCTTCACGACGATCGTCGAGAGCCAGGGGCCTGAAGAGACGATCGAGCTGCTCAACACCTGGTACACGCTGATGTTCGAAGCCATCACGTCGCAAAGCGGTGTGGTCAACCAGATGATCGGCGATGGCCTGATGGCGATCTTCGGTGCGCCGCTGCCCGTGGCCGAGCCGCCGCTCGCCGCGGTGCGCGCCGCGCTGGAAATGATGGAAATGATCGAATTGCTCAATGCCGAACGAGCGGCCGAAGGCAAGCCGGCCTTGGCCATCGGCGTCGGCATCGCCACCGGCGACGTGTTCGCCGGCTACACCGGCACGCAGGAGCGCGCCACCTACACCTGCGTCGGCGACACGGTGAATCTGGCCGCGCGGCTGGAGGCGCACACCAAGCAAGCCGGTCGCGGCATCCTGATCGACGGCGCCACGCAGTCTGCGCTGGGCGGCCGCGTGGCGAGCGACGCCCTGGGGCCGGTGCAGCTGAAGGGCAAGGCGCAGGCGGTGGACGTGTTCGCGCTCGCCGCCGCGCGCCGCGCCTGAGGGCGCCCTCAGGTCTCGGAGGAGACCGCCCGCACCACCTCCGGCGGCGCCTGCACCAGCTCGATCAGCACCCCTTCGCCGCCGAGCGGGAACTCGTCGTTCCCCTTGGGGTGGATGAAGCAGATGTCGTGGCCTGCAGCGCCCTTGCGGATGCCGCCGGGCGCAAAGCGCACACCGTGCGCGCTCATCCATGCCACGGCCTTGGGCAGGTCGTCGACCCACAGGCCGACGTGATTGAGCGGCGTGGCGTGCACCGCCGGCTTCCTGTGGGCATCGAGCGGCTGCATCAGGTCGACCTCCACCGCGAGCGGCCCATCGCCGAGCGCGCAGATGTCCTCGTCGACGTTCTCGCGTTCGCTGACGAACGTGCTCTTCACCGCGAGGCCGAAGATGTCGACCCACAGCCGGCGCAGGCGTTCCTTGTCGGGCCCGCCGATCGCGATCTGCTGCACGCCGAGGATGCGAAACGGCTTGCTGTCCATCGCTGCGTTCTCCTCACGCGAAGGCGATGATCGGCTGGTCGACCGCCAGGCTCTCGCCGCGGCGCGCCAGCACTTCCTTGATCTCGCCGTCTTGCGAGGCGATCAGGATGTTCTCCATCTTCATCGCCTCGATCACGGCGAGCTTCTCGCCGGCCATCACCTTCTGACCGGCCTGCACCGCCACGTCGACCAGCAGGCCCGGCATCGGCGACAGCACGAACTTGCTCATGTCCGGGGCGGCCTTGTGCGGCATCAGCCGCAGCAACTCGGCGGCGCGTGGCAGCAACACCAGCGTCTCGATCTGCTGGCCGTTGTGCGCGACCCGGATGCCCAGCGGGTTCTTGATGCCGCCGCGCTCGATCTGCGCGATGAAGGGCTTGCCGTTGCAGGTGCCATGCACCAGCACCTCGCCCAGTCGGGTGTCGCTCTGGATCGCGAAGCGACGCTCCCCGATGACGACGTCGCCCCTGCTGGCGGCGGCGTCGTAGTCGTCGACGCGCACGGCGTGGTGCTGGTGCCGACCGTCGGCGTCGAGCACCACGACGACCAGGTTCGGCAGGTGCTTCACGCCGTGGCCCACCAGCTGGCCGCTGATGCCGGCCGAGCGCTCGCGCGCCTTGCGCCGCACGAACGCGGCCATCGCCACCAGGAACAGCGGGTCGTCGTGCGGCACCTCGGCAACGCGGAAACCCTTGCCGAACTGCTCGGCGATGAAACCGGTGTTGAAGTCGCCGGCCACGAATTGCGGGTGGGCCAGCAGCGCCGACTGGAACGCGATGTTGCTCGAGATGCCACGGATCACGAATGCGTTGAGCGCATCGCGCATGCGGCGCAGGGCGTCGGCGCGGTCGCGCCCGTGCACGATCAGCTTGGCGATCATCGAGTCGTAGTACATCGGGATCTCGCCGCCTTCGTAGACGCCGGTATCGACCCGAACGCCCCCCGGCGCGTTGTGCGTCGATTGATCGCCACCGCCCTTCGGCATCGGGCCGCCGGCATCCATCGTCGTTGGCGGCGGCAGGTAACGCACCAGGCGGCCGGTGGACGGCAGGAAGTTGCGCTGCGGATCCTCGGCGTTGATGCGGCATTCGATGGCCCAGCCGTCGCGCCGCACGTCGGCCTGGCCGAACGGCAGCTTCTCGCCGGCGGCCACGCGGATCATCAGCTCGACCAGGTCGAGCCCGGTGATGCACTCGGTGACCGGATGCTCGACCTGCAGCCGCGTATTCATCTCGAGGAAGTAGAAGCTCTGGTCCTTGCCGACCACGAACTCCACGGTGCCTGCGCTCTGGTAGTTCACCGCCTTGGCCAGCGCCACCGCCTGCTCGCCCATCGCCTTGCGCGTGGCGTCGCTGATGAACGGGGACGGCGCTTCCTCGATCACCTTCTGGTGGCGGCGCTGGATCGAGCACTCGCGCTCGTTGAGGTAGACCACGTGGCCATGCGCGTCGCCGAGCACCTGGATTTCGATGTGGCGCGGGCTCTCGACGAACTTCTCGATGAACACGCGGTCGTCGCCGAACGCCGCCTTGGCCTCGTTGCGGCACGACGTGAAGCCGTCGAACGCATCCTTGTCGTTGAACGCCACGCGCAGACCCTTGCCGCCGCCGCCCGCGCTGGCCTTGATCATCACCGGATAGCCGATGTCCTTGGCGATGCGCACCGCGGCGTCGGCCGACTCGATGACGTCGTTGTAGCCCGGGATCGTGTTGACCTTGGCCTCGTGCGCCAGCTTCTTCGACGCGATCTTGTCGCCCATTGCCGCGATCGAGTGGTGCTTCGGCCCGATGAAGACGATGCCTTCGTCCTCGACGCGCTTGGCGAACCCTTCGTTCTCGCTCAGGAAGCCGTAACCCGGGTGGATCGCCTGCGCGCCGGTCTTCTTCGCGGCATCGACGATCTTGTCAGCCACCAGGTAACTCTCGCGCGACGGCGCGGGGCCGATGTGCACGGCCTCGTCGGCCAGCTCGACGTGCCGCGCGTCGCGGTCGGCGTCGGAATACACCGCGACGGTGGCGATGCCCATCTTCTTCGCGGTCTTGATGACGCGACAGGCGATCTCCCCCCGATTGGCAATCAGTATCTTTGTGAACATGTCAGTCGTAGGCACAGTGGTGTTGCGACGCCCCGGTGTCGCATCCCCGAGCGAACACCGAATCCGGCTCCGCCGGTCCGCCGGTGTTGCCGCCTGGAGAGGGGAGCGGCCGCAAGGCCGCTTCGGGGGTGGGTCATAGCGGGATGTTGCCGTGCTTGCGCCACGGGTTGTCGAGCTTCTTGTCCTTGAGCATCGCCAGCGAGCGGCAGATGCGCTTGCGCGTCTCGTGCGGCTGGATCACGTCGTCGATGTAGCCGCGCGCGCCGGCCACGAACGGGTTGGCGAAGCGCGCCTTGTACTCGGCCTCGCGCGCGGCCAGCTTGGCGGGGTCGCCCTTGTCGTCGCGGAAGATGATCTCCACCGCGCCCTTGGCACCCATCACCGCGATCTCGGCGTTCGGCCACGCGAAGTTGACGTCGCCGCGCAGGTGCTTGGAGCTCATCACGTCATAGGCCCCGCCGTAGGCCTTGCGCGTGATCACGGTGACCTTGGGCACCGTGCACTCGGCGTACGCATAGAGCAGCTTGGCACCGTGCTTGATGATGCCGCCGTACTCCTGCGCGGTGCCCGGCATGAAGCCCGGCACGTCGACGAACGTGATCACCGGAATGTTGAACGCGTCGCAGAAGCGCACGAAGCGCGCGCCCTTGATCGCGCTCTTGATGTCGAGGCATCCGGCCAGCACCTGCGGGTTGTTGGCGACGATGCCCACCGATTGGCCCGCCATGCGGCCGAAGCCCACCACGATGTTCTTGGCGTAGTCGGGCTGGAGCTCGAAGAAATCGCCGTCGTCGACCACCTTGACGATCAGCTCCTTGATGTCGTAGGCCTTGTTCGGGTTGTCCGGCACCAGCGTATCGAGCGAAAAATCCTGGCGCTCGGGCGCGTCGCCGCTGGGGCGCAGCGGCGGGCCGTCGCGGTTGTTGAGCGGCAGGTAGTTGAAGAAGCGCCTGAGCATCAGCAACGCCTCGACGTCGTGCTCGAACGCCAGGTCGGCCACGCCGCTTTGCGTGGTGTGCGTGGTCGCGCCGCCCAACTGCTCGGCGGTGACCTCCTCGTGCGTCACGGTCTTCACCACCTCGGGACCGGTGACGAACATGTACGAGCTGTCGCGCACCATGAAGATGAAGTCGGTCATCGCCGGCGAGTACACCGCGCCACCGGCGCACGGCCCCATGATCAGGCTGATCTGCGGGATCACGCCCGAGGCCATCACGTTGCGCTGGAACACTTCGGCGTAGCCGCCGAGCGACGCCACGCCCTCCTGGATGCGCGCGCCGCCCGAGTCGTTGAGGCCGATCACCGGAGCGCCGACCTTCATGGCCTGGTCCATCACCTTGCAGATCTTCTCGGCGTGCGCCTCGCTGAGCGCGCCGCCGAACACGGTGAAGTCCTGGCTGAACACGAATACCAGGCGGCCGTTGATCATGCCGTAGCCGGTGACCACGCCGTCGCCCGGCACCTTGTTCTGCTCCATCCCGAAGTCGGCGCAGCGGTGCTCGACGAACATGTCCCACTCTTCGAACGTGCCTTCGTCGAGCAACAGCTCGAGGCGCTCGCGTGCGGTGAGTTTGCCCTTGGCATGCTGCGCGTCGATGCGCTTCTTGCCGCCACCCTGGCGAGCACCGCCGCGCTTCTTCTCCAGTTGTTCGATGATGTCGTGCATGAGGCGGTCTCCTGGGTCCCAATCTGTCAGTTCATCAAATCGATCAAGCGACGCGCCGCCACCGAGGCCGCGACGCGGCCGGCGCGCACGTCGGCGGTGAGCTGCGGCAGCGCCTGCGCCACCTGCGGCTGCGCGCGGAAGCGCTCGTGCAGCAGCGCTTCGATGCGCTCCCACATCCAGGCTTCATCCTGCTCGCGGCGACGCGCGGCGAGACGCCCGCTGGCGCTTTGCTGGTCGCGAAACTCGCTGACGGCACGCCAGAACTCGGCCAGGCCGCTGCCGCGGGTCGCGCTCACGGTCAACACGCGCGAGGACCACAGCACGTCGTCGCGCTCGGCGCCGTGGCCGCCGTGCTGCATCAGGCGCAGCGACGACGTGATCTGAGCCTGCGCGCGCGTGGCGGCGACGCCGTCGAGGTCGGCCTTGTTGATCGCCACCAGGTCGGCCAGCTCCATCACGCCGCGCTTGATGGCCTGCAGGTCGTCGCCGGCGTTGGGCAACTGCAGCAGCGCGAAGCAGTCGGTCATGCCGGCCACCGCGGTCTCGCTCTGACCGACGCCCACCGTCTCGACGATCACGATGTCGTGGCCCGCGGCCTCCAGCACCAGCATCGCCTCGCGCGTGTGCGCAGCCACGCCACCGAGCGTGCCGCTGGTCGGGCTCGGGCGGATGAACGCGTTGGGCTCGACGGAAAGGCGCTCCATGCGCGTCTTGTCGCCGAGGATCGAGCCGCCGGACACGCTCGACGACGGGTCGATCGCCAGCACGGCGACGCGGTGGCCCTGCTGCAGCAACTGCAGCCCGAGCGCCTCGATGAAGGTCGACTTGCCGACCCCCGGCACGCCCGAGATGCCGAGGCGGAACGACCGGCCACTGGCCGGCAGCAGCGCGTTCAGCAGCTCGTCGGCGCGCGCGCGGTGATCGGCGCGCGTCGACTCCAGCAGCGTGATGGTCTTCGCGATCGCGCGCCGCTGCGCCTCGCCGCCCGCGTGCAACACGCCGTCGAGCAAGGCCTGGTCCGCGGGGTCGATCATCGGGACGTCTCGTGCATCGCTACTTGGCGAGCGATGCGCGGATCTGCTCGAGCACGTCCTTCGCGCTCACCGGGATCGGCGTGCCCGGTCCGTAGATGCCCTTGACGCCGGCGTCGTACAGGAACTGGTAGTCCTGCTGCGGGATCACGCCGCCGACGAACACGATGATGTCGTCGGCGCCCTGTTTCTTCAGCTCCTGGATGATCGCCGGCACCAGCGTCTTGTGGCCCGCCGCCAGGGTGCTGACGCCCACCGCGTGCACATCGTTCTCGATCGCCTGGCGCGCGCACTCTTCGGGAGTCTGGAACAGCGGGCCGATGTCGACGTCGAAGCCGAGGTCGGCGAACGCCGTGGCCACCACCTTGGAGCCCCGGTCGTGACCGTCCTGCCCGAGCTTGGCGATCATCACGCGCGGACGACGCCCCTGCTCCGTGGCGAAGGCGGCGATCTCGCCCTTCAGTCTGTCCCAGCCCTCGGCCGAGTCGTAGGCTTTTGCGTACACGCCGGTCACCTTCTGAATGTCGGCACGGTGGCGCCCGAACACGTGCTCCAGCGCGTCGCTCACCTCGCCCACCGTGGCGCGCAGTCGAATCGCCTGGATGCTCAAGTCGAGCAGGTTACCCCGGCCGGTGCGCGCGCACTCGGTGAGCGCGGCCAGTGCCGCCTTCACCCGCGCGCCATCGCGCTGCGAGCGCAACTGCTTGAGACGCCCGATCTGCTGCTCGCGCACCTTGTGGTTGTCGACCTCGAGGATGTCGAACGCGTCGTTGCGCTCGCTCTTGAATTTGTTGACGCCGACGATCACGTCGCGGCTCGAGTCGATGCGCGCCTGCTTCTCGGCGGCGCTGGCCTCGATCTTCAGCTTGGCCCAGCCCGAGCCCACCGCCCGGGTCATGCCGCCCTGGGCCTGCACCTCTTCGATGATCGACCACGCGGTGTCCGCCATCGCCTGCGTCAGCGACTCCATCATGTACGAGCCGGCCCACGGGTCGACCACATGCGTGATGTGGGTCTCCTCCTGCAGGATCAGCTGCGTATTGCGCGCGATGCGCGAGCTGAACTCGCTGGGCAGTGCGATCGCTTCGTCGAAGCTGTTGGTGTGCAGGCTCTGCGTGCCGCCGAACACCGCGGCCATCGCCTCGACGGTGGTGCGCACCACGTTGTTGTACGGGTCCTGCTCGGTCAGGCTCCAGCCCGAGGTCTGGCAGTGCGTGCGCAGCATCAGGCTCTTGTCCTTCTTGGCGCCGAACCCCTTCATGATGCGGCACCACAGCAGCCGGGCCGCGCGCATCTTGGCGATCTCGAGGTAGAAGTTCATCCCGATCGCCCAAAAGAACGACAGCCGTCCCGCGAACCCGTCGACGTCGAGGCCGCGCGCGATCGCCGCCTTCACGTACTCCATGCCGTCGGCCAGCGTGAACGCCAGCTCGAGCGCCTGGTTGGCGCCGGCCTCCTGCATGTGGTAGCCCGAGATCGAGATCGAGTTGAACTTCGGCATCCGGCGCGCCGTGTACTCGATGATGTCGGCCACGATGCGCATGCTCGGCTCGGGCGGATAGATGTACGTGTTGCGGACCATGAACTCCTTGAGGATGTCGTTCTGGATGGTGCCGCTCAGTTGCTCCTGCAACACGCCCTGCTCTTCGGCCGCTACCACGTAGCCGGCCAGCACCGGCAGCACCGCGCCGTTCATCGTCATCGACACGCTCACCTTGTCGAGCGGGATGCCGTCGAACAGGATCTTCATGTCCTCCACCGAGTCGATCGCGACGCCGGCCTTGCCGACGTCGCCGGTGACGCGCGGGTGATCGCTGTCGTAGCCGCGGTGCGTCGCCAGGTCGAACGCGACGCTCACGCCCTGCCCGCCACCGGCCAGTGCCTGGCGATAGAACGCGTTGCTCTCCTCGGCGGTGGAGAAGCCTGCGTACTGGCGGATCGTCCACGGCCGCCCTGCGTACATCGTCGGTTGCGGACCGCGCACGAACGGCTCGAAACCGGGCAGCGTGTCGATGTGCGGCAGCGCGCGCAAGTCGGCCGCGGTGTACAGCGGCTTGACCGTGATCCCTTCGGGCGTCACCCAGTTCAGGCCCTCCAGGCGGCCACCGGGGGCCGCCTTCGCAGCGGCCTGCCGCCACTGCTCGAGCGTGGCGCCGCGAAATTCAGTCGACTGAAGCATCTCCATCCACTCCTGGACGCGCACGGCGTGCGCCGCGGTCTGCCGGCATTGGGCACCGGATCGGCAGCGCTTGCCAGCGCCGTGCGGCCGGCCTATGATCCCGTCCATTATGCATAATTATAAATTCTTAACCAAGCCGCTCACCCGCCACAGCCCGCCCAACCCGTGACCGACGTCCGTTCCATGGCCGGCTCCGGTGCGCCGGGCGCAGCCCGCCCGGCGGCGCTGTCGCCGCGCGCGCTGTACCAGGAGGTGGCTGACCGTCTGCGCGAGAAGATCTTCGCGCGTGAGCTCGAGCCGGGCGCCTGGATCGACGAGCTGAAGCTCGCGTCCGAGTGGGGCATCAGCCGCACGCCGCTGCGCGAGGCGCTCAAGGTGCTGGCGGTCGAGGGCCTGGTGACGATGAAGGTGCGGCGCGGCGCCTACGTCACCGAGATGTCGCGCGACGATGTGTCGCAGGTGTACCGGCTGCTTGCGCTGCTCGAGAGCGACGCCGCCGGCGAAGTGGCCACGTCGGCGAGCGACCAGCAGATCGCCGACTTGCGTGCGCTGCACGATCGGCTCGAGAAGCAGACGCGCCAGCGCGATGCATTCTTCTCGACCAACGAGCGCTTCCACTTCAAGCTGCTCGAGATCGCCGGCAACCGCTGGCGCTCGCAGATCGTGGCCGACCTGCGCAAGGTGATGAAGCTCAACCGGCACCACTCGCTGTTCAAGCAGGGGCGCATCAACGAGTCGCTGACCGAACACCGCGCGATCATGCGGGCGCTCGAGGCGCGCGACGGCAAGCGCGCGACGCGCCTGATGCGCGAGCACTTCGACAGTGGGCTCGAGGCGGCCACCGCCTGACGTCGCACGGCCCCATGTAACAGACCGGCCCGATCGCGATGCGCTGCGGCGCACCGGGTTGGGCTCGCGTCGCGCTGCGTGTTTCTCCCATAGGCGGAAGGCCCGGCGGCAGTGGACGATCCGCGCCCTGGCGACAGCCATTTCAATTCGTTTACATCGGCGTCACGAGCGCCGTTTACGGGAGATCCCTCATGCAGCGATCGTTGCGTCGTGCCCTGACAGGGGCCGTGTTCGTCCTATTGGCATCGTGCGGCGGCGGCAGCCCCGAGCCGGCCACCCAGCTTCCGCAGGCCAGCGGTTCCAGCCGAACCGAAACCAAGCTCAGCGCCAGTGACAGGGCGCGTGCAGGAGAGGTCTACATCGTCCGCCTGGCCGAGCCGGCGGTCGCCGCATACGACGGCACCATTCGCGGCCACGCGGCGACGCGGCCCGCCAAGGGCAGCAAGCTCGATTCGAGCCATCCGGACGTGGCGAGCTATCGCGCCCACCTGGCGGCACGTCAGGACGCTGTGATGCGCAGTGCAGGTGTCTCCAAGGCGCTGCGCGGGTATGGCTACGTGTTCAACGGCTTCGCGGCACGCATGAGCGAGTCGCAGGCGATGAAGCTCGCCGGCACGACGGGCGTGCTGTCGGTCGTCAAGGATGAAAAGCACACGGTCGACACCTCGTCGACGCCCACCTTCCTCGGCCTGACCGGCAAGGAGGGCTTCTGGGACGAGCAGAGCGCGAAAGGCGAGGACGTCATCATCGGCGTCATCGATTCGGGGATCTGGCCCGAACACCCGAGCTTCTCGGATCGCAAGACGCACGGCCACGGTCACGACTTCCGCAGCCAGGGCCGCGACGAGGGCGACTTCGCCTACAAGCCGATCCACGGCTGGCACGGCGCCTGCGTGACCGGCGAACAGTTCAGCGCCGACAACTGCAACCGCAAGCTGATCGGGGCGCGCTTCTACAACGCGGGCTTCGGCGGCAACGACGGCATCAAGGCGCTGTTCCCGTACGAGTTCAATTCGGCGCGCGACTACGACGGGCATGGCACCCACACCTCGTCGACCGCCGGCGGCAACGAAGCGGTTCCGGTGACCGGCGACGCATCGGCGTTCGGCAAGATCAACGGCATCGCCCCGCGTGCGCGCATCGCGATGTACAAGGCGCTTTGGCACGACAACGAGGCGGCCACGTCCAGCGGGTTCAATTCGGACCTGGTGGCTGCCATCGACGACGCGGTGGCCGATGGCGTGGACGTGATCAACTATTCGATCAGCGGCACACGCACCAACTTCGCCGACCCCGTCGAGATCGCTTTCCTGTTCGCCGCCGATGCGGGCGTGTTCGTCGCCGCCTCGGCCGGCAACAGCGGCCCGGCCACCGCCACGGTGGCGCACCCGTCGCCGTGGATCACCACGGTGGCGGCCGGCACCCACAACCGCGACGGCAAGGGCTCGGTCACGCTCGGCAACGGCACCACCTTCAGCGGCGCTTCGTACACCGCGGCAGTCGGACCGTCGCCGTTGATCGATGCCACGCTCGCGGCAGCCGCGGGCGCGGTTCCGGCCGACGTGGCGCGTTGCTTCCTGGCGGCCGACAGCACGTCGGGCGTGCCGCAACTGGACCCCGCCAAGGTCGCCGGCAAGATCGTCGTCTGCGATCGCGGCGGCAACGTGCTGGTCAACAAGGCGCAGGCGGTCAAGGACGCCGGGGGCGTCGGCATGATCCTCGCCAACACGCCCACCAGCGCCAATACGACGCTGCCTATCCTGCACGTGATTCCCACCGTGCACATCCCGTTCACCGACCTCACGTCGTACAACGGACTGAAGACCTACGCCACCAGCGGCGGCGCCACCGCGACGATCGCGGCCGCGACGCTGGTGTTCAACGTGCCGGCACCGTTGACGGCATCGTTCTCGTCGCGCGGCCCGCTGCTGGCCGGCGGCGGCTCGCTGCTGAAGCCTGACGTGATCGCGCCCGGGCAGGACATCCTGGCCGGCGTGGCGCCACCCAACAACAACAACCGCCTGTTCGACCTCTACAGCGGCACGTCGATGTCGAGCCCGCACGTGGCCGGCTTGGCGGCGCTGATGAAGGAGGTGCATCCGCGCTGGTCGCCGATGGCCATCAAGTCCGCGCTGATGACCAGCGCGTACGACGTGCTCGACGGCGCCAATACCAACCCGCTGGTGATCTTCCGCCAGGGCGCAGGCCACGTGCAGCCGAACAAGGCCGCCGATCCGGGCCTGGTGTTCGACTCCGCCTTCGACGACTGGCTGGGCTTCCTGTGCGGCACCGGCTCGATCGACCCCGCCAACTGCACGGCCAGCAACGTGCCGGCGCTCGATCCGAGCGATTTCAACTCGCCGTCGATCGCGGTTGGCAGTCTGGTTGCTTCGCGCACCATCACGCGCCGCGTCACCAACGTGAGCGACGGCACGGCGACCTACAAGCCGTCGATCGCCGGGATGACCGGCTTCGAGGTCACGTTCGCGCCGGCATCGCTCACGCTGGCGCGTGGCCAGACCAAGTCGTTCAGCGTGACGTTCACGCGCACCAGCGCAGCGCTCAACGCCTACACCGGCGGACAGCTCACGTTGACCGGTGGCACCTCGAAGAAGGAACGCGACCAGCACGCCGTGCGCGTGCCGGTGGTGATCCAGCCGGTCGCGCTGGCGGCCCCCGCCGAAGTCAGCGGCTCGTACGGCGTCAAGTTCGGCTACACCGGCGCGTTCACTGCGACGGCCCGCGGCCTGGTGCCCGCAAGCACCACGGCTGGGTCGGTGGCAACCGGCGGCAACGTCGACACGGTCGTCAACGTTCCGGCGGGCACGACCTACGCGCGCTTCTCGCTGTTCGACGCCAATGTGAGTGCAGCGAGCGACCTCGACCTCGAGGTGCGCAATGCCGCCGGCACGCTGGTCGGCGCCAGCGGCGGCGGGACGGCGAACGAGGAGGTCAATCTCGTCAATCCTGCGGCCGGCGCATACACGGTGCGCGTGGTGGGCTTCGCGACGCCCAACAATGCGCCCGTGACCTTCACGCTGTTCAGCTGGGCACTCGGCAGCACCGCCACCGGCAACATGTCGGTGACGGCGCCCGCAGCCGCCACCACCGGCGGCAGCGGCACCATCACGCTGGCCTTCAGCGGCTTGGTGGCCGGTATCAAGTACCTCGGCTCGGTGGTCTACGGCGGCGACCCGGCGCTGCCTGCGCCCACCATCGTGCGCGTGAATCCCTGAACGCACACGGCCAAACCACTGGCTCGAGGGGCCCCGGTGCAGCCGGGGCCCTTCTTCTTTTGTCGCTCGGCGACGCGGGCGTCACGTGCCGGGGTTGGCCGTCGGCGCCTGGACGCGCTCGGCCGGGCACAGGAACGGCGTGCCGCGCAGGCTGGCGTGGTATTCCAAGGTGCGGCCAGCGGCGACGATCTGGATGCGGTAGCCGGGCACCAGCGCCTGGCTGTATTCGCGCCCCGGCTGCGGGCAGCCGAGCGACCCATCGGGCCAGGTGACGGCTTCGGCCAGCGTGACGCTCAGCTGAGCCGCGTCGAGCTGGGTGCGCCGCGCGGCGTCCTGCAACGATTGATCGACCTTGGCCCGCAGGCCCTCGGTGGTGGCCACGCTGCGCTTCTCCTGTCCGGACGCATCGGCCAGCGCAGACATCGTCGCGACCATCCACAGCGCGGCCAACGCCGAACACCGCGCCGCCGACCGAACCCATCCGAGCAAAGCCTGCGTGGTCGCTTCCATCCGCACTCGACGCGACGCCGATCGCGCGTCTGCCCTGTAGGCACCGCGCCAGCATAGCTGCTTCACGAACGCGGTGCGCCCGATGCCGTGGCGCGTCGTCGTCAGGAGGACCTGGCACGCAGGCGACACGACGGGCCCCTGCCGAAGCCCGCCGTGCGCATGCTGGTCTATGCTTGCCGCGCGACTGCACGGGGCGGCCGCGTCCACACGCATGCGATGACCATCAAGCGCACTCCGACTGCGCGCGGCGCATCGAAAAGGCCGCGCGGCCCGATGCTGCGCTTCCGCGTGCGCGTGACCGACGGCGACCACATCGCGGTGGGCCCCGGCAAGATTGCGCTGCTCGAGGCGATCAGCAGCACCGGGTCGATCACCGCGGCGGCGAAGAGCCTGGACATGTCGTATCGCCGCGCGTGGCTGCTGCTCGACGAGCTGAACCGATCGCTGACGCAGCCCGCGGTCGATTCGGCCAAGGGTGGCTTGTTGGGCGGCGGCAGCTCGCTCACCGATGCGGGCCAGCAATTGATCACTCTGTATCGACGCATCGAGAAGCGCGCCGAAGCGGCGTGCCGCGACGACATCGCGCTGTTGATGGGCATGCTGGCGCGCTGAAGCCGCGAAGGCCCGGTGCATCCGCCTCGCGGGCGTCCGATCTCAGGCCGTCACGGCCACGATCACGCTGGTGGCCTTGAAGAGCGCGATGGCCTTCTTGCCAACCGCCAGGCCCAGCGACTTGACGCTGCCCTCGGTGACGATGGCGGCGATGCTGCCGCCACCGTCGAGATCGATCACCACCTCCGCATTCACTGCACCGGGCGTCACCGCGCCGACCTTGCCAGGCAGTTGATTGCGCGCCGACAACTTGGCGCCATCGAGGTCGGTGGCCACCACGATCGACGACGCCTTGACCAGCGCGATCGCGGTCATCTTGGTGCGCAGGCCGAGCGACTGAGCGCTGTCCTGCGTCACCACGGCGACGATGCGTTGGCCGCTGGGCAGCGTGATTTCCACTTCGTCGTTGACCGCGCCCGAGCGCAGCGACGTGATGGTGCCGACAAGCTGGTTTCTGGCGCTGGTTTTCAGGTTCAGGACCCTCAGCAAGGAGAACGGTTCATCGATATCGATCGATTGGTCATCGAGCAGCTTCAGAAAGCGCTGATGCGCGGCATCGATCTGCACGAAGCGCTCCACCAGGCGTTGGCCACGCGACGTGAGCCGCGTCGAGCCGCCGCCGCGGCCACCGGGCGAGCGCTCGACCAGCGGCTCGCCGGCCAGCGTGTTCATCGCGTCGATCGCGTCCCACGCCGCCTTGTAGCTGACACCGTGCGCCTTGGCCGCGTGCGTGATCGAGCCGTGCTCGGCCACCGCGCGCAACAGGTCGACCCGGTCACGTCCTCCCAGCGTTTCGCCGCCGATCGCGAGCCACAGCGCTCCTTGCAGTTCAAGCCGGTTGTTCGCCCTACGTCGACGCGCGGTCATGCTTGTCCCTCACGAACAAAACCACCACGCGCCATCGAGCGCGTGCCGGTGCACCGCATCGAGCACGCGGCGTTCGACGTCATCCGACAAGCGCGGCCTCCGCTGTCGCAGGGTCTTGCACCACCTTGCCGGCCTGCAGGTGCACCACCTGGTCGCTCAGCAGCCGCAGGTCGTCGTCGTCGTGCGTGATCAGCAGCATCGGCAGCCGCAACTGCGCCTGCAGGTCCTTCAACTCATCGCGCAGGCGTTGGCGCAGCGACTTGTCGAGCGCGGCGAACGGCTCGTCGAGCAGCAGCGCACTCGGCGCGTTGACCAGCGCCCGTGCCAGCGCAGTGCGCTGGCGCTGACCACCGGACAGCTGGTGCGGCAGGTGTGCGCTCACCGCCTCGAGATGAAACGCTGCAATCCAGCGCTCCACCGCCTCATCGCGCGGCGCAGCCGACGGGTTCAGCAACCCTCGCCGGCGCCCAAACGCGATGTTCTGGCGCACGCTCAGATGCGGGAACAGCGCGTAGTCCTGAAACACGCAGCCGAGCCGGCGCGCCTGCGGCGGCAACCTGGCGCCGGCCACGCTGTCGAACAGCGTGCGCCCCGCCACTGCGACGCGGCCACTGTCGGGCCGCGCGATGCCGGCGATCATCTTCAGCGTCTGCGTCTTGCCTGAGCCCGACGGGCCATACAGCACGAGCCGCGGCGCATCGCTGGCAAAGCGCACCGCCAGTTCGAAGCGGCTGCCTTCGTGCAGCAGCACCCGATGGAGATCGATGTCCCAGATCACCGGCGCACTGTCATGCGTCCCGCGGCGCCACGCGCCCGGGCACCAGCCGGCCGGCGGACAGCAACACGGCGATGCAGGTGATCGACGTCAGCCCGACCAGGAAGTTGGCGACGTCGTCCTGGCCCGCCTGCACCGCCTCGTACACCGCGATCGACAACGTCTGCGTGCGACCCGGGATGCTTCCGGCCACCATCAGCGTGGCGCCAAACTCGCCCAGCGCGCGCGCAAACGCGAGCAGCAGCCCGGCCAGGATGCCGCGCCACGCCAGCGGCAGCGAGACGCGAAAGAACACGCCGAGCTCGTGAATCCCCAGCGTGCGCGCCGCCTGCTCGAGCTGTGCATCGACGGTCTCGAATGCGGCGCGCGCGCCCTTGAACACCAGCGGGAACGCCACCACCGTCGCGGCGATCACGGCGCCCTGCCACGTGAAGATCAGCCGAATGCCCAGATGCTGAATCAACCACGCACCGATCGGGCCGTGGCTGCCGATCAACACCAGCAGGTAATAGCCGAGCACGGTGGGCGGCATCACCATCGGCAGCGTGAACACCGCATCGAGCAGCTCGCGTCCCGGGAAGCGCCAGCGCGCCATCGCGTAGCCGATGGCCACGCCGAGCACCCCGTTCAAGGCCGTGGCCCACAAGGCCACCTTGAGCGTCAAAGCCAATGCGACCCATGCGCCTTCCATTCGCAGCGGCGCTCAGGGCTTGCCGAAGCCGTACTTGGCGAGCACCGCTTGTGCCGGTGCCGACGCCGCGAACTCGACGAAGCGCGCGGCCAGCGCCGCGTTCGGGCTGGCTGCCAGCGGCGCGATCGGGTACAGCACCGGTGTGGCGGTCGGCACGGTCAACGCGACCTTCACCTTGTCCGGCATCAGCGCGGCGTCGGTGGCATACACGAAGGCGGCGTCGACCTCGGCGCGTGCCACGTAGTCGAGCGCCTGGCGCACGTTGTTGGCGCCGACCATCTTGGGCTCGATCGCGGCCCACTGGCCCCCCGCCTCGAGCACGCCCTTGGTGTAGCGCCCCACCGGCACGCTGGCAGGCAGGCCGATCGCGATGCGCTGGTAGGCTGGCTGCGTCAAGTCGGCCACCGACTTCGGCACGTGGGTGGCCGTGTTCGGCACGATCACCACCAGGGTGTTGGACACGAAATTGCGCCGCTGCGCGGCCTGCACCAGGCCCTTGCCCTGCGCCTGGTCCATCGTCTCCTGGTCGGCGCTGGCGAACACGTCGACCGGTGCGCCCTTGTCCATCTGCTGCAGCAACGCGCCCGAGGCCCCGAAGTTGTAGAGCACCTTGGTGCCCGGTTGGGCCGCCTCGAACAGCGGCGCCAGATCCTTGAAGGCGTTGGTCAGGCTGGCGGCCGCCGACACCGTGAGGTCGGCGGCGTGTGCCGGCAGGCCGAGAAAGGCGGCCAGCCAGATGGCAAGCAAGCGCTGCATGGTGGCGCGAGAAGGCAGTCGATATGTGCAGTGTTATACATCGATCGATGCGCCATCCGATGCGGCCTTTCCCGAGCAGAAAGCAGGCCCATGGCGACCCGATGGGCCGCTCGCTATAAAGCTTGCTATACGACGCTGCGGCGGCCGCGTGGCTGCCTGCCGCTCACGCGGCCAGGAAGACGGCGAACCAGCCGCGCGCATCGGTCCAGTGCGGGGTGCGCACGAAGCCCGCCTCGTGCAGCAGACGCTCGAAGCCGCCGACCGTGTACTTGTAGGAGTTCTCGGTGTGGATGCGCTCGCCGGCCGCGAGCCGGCGCTCGCCGTCGGGCCAGTGCAGCGTGAGCGCGCGCCGCGCCTGCAGGTGCATCTCGATGCGGCTGGCGCGCTCGTCGAACAGCGCCACGTGCTCGAAGTCCTCGATGCGCGCGTCGCTGCCGAGCAACGCGTTGATCCGGCGCAGCAGGTTCAGGTTGAACGCAGCGGTGACCTTCAGAGGGTCGTCGTACGCGAGCTCGAGCACCGGCCGCGGCTTGACCAGGTCCACCCCGATCAGAAGCGCGCCGCCCGCGCCAGCCGCCGCGCGCGCCTGACGCAGGAAGCGCAGCGCATCGTCGGGCGTGAAGTTGCCGATGCTGGAGCCCGGATAGAACAGCAGGCGCTCACCGCGTCCGGCTTCGGGCGGCAGCGTCAGCGCCGCCGAAAAATCGGCCCCCACCCCGATCATCTCGATGCCGGGATGCTGCCGCTGCAGGCTCGACAACGCCTCGCGCAGGTAGTCCACCGAAATGTCGACCGCCACGTAGCGCAGCGGCGCCAGCACCTGAAACAGGCTGGCGGCCTTTGCGCAGTTGCCGGCGCCGAGGTCGATCAGCGTGCGGCCGCGCCCGGCATGCCCGGCGATGGCGGCGGCGTGCGCGTCCAAGATCGTGCGCTCGGTGCGCGTCGGGTAATACTCCGGCAGCTCGGTGATCGCGTCGAACAGCCGCGAGCCGAGCGCGTCGTACAGGAACTTGGGCGACACGCTGGCCGGCTCGCCCATCAGCCCCAGCGCGAGCTCTTGGCGCAGCGCCGCGCTGTCTTCGCGGTACAGCTGGACGAATCGAGGGCTGGTCATGGCGTCAGTATGGGCAACCAGCATGCCCTGCCGGAGCGGGAATTCCATGTGTAAGGTCTAATCGGCAAGCCCGACTCCTGCTCGTACGGGGCCGCGCCTGGACTGGATGCGCGCGCCCCGTTCGTTCGTACCCGAAACACCTTGCAACGACAGACCGCGCCTTCCGCGTCGATGGTCCAAGCTCTCACCGTCAATCAGGCTTGGGCCGTGCTGAGCGCCGCCATCCTGTTCGAGGTGGCGGGCACGACGTGCATGCGCTTGAGCGAGAGCTTCACGAAACTGACACCGTCGATCCTGATCTTCGTCTTCTACGCGATCTCGTTCATGCTCAACACGCTGGTCACGCGCACCCTCGGTCTGAGCGTGGTCTACGCGGTGTGGTCCGGTGTCGGCACCGTGCTCACCGCAATGATCGGCTACCTCTACTTCAAGGAGCCCGCCACCGCGCTGAAGATGGTCTCGGCGGGCTTGATCGTCATCGGGGTGTGCGGCCTGCATGCAGCGTCGCGCGCACCCGCGTGAGACCCGCCATGACCTCGCTGTCGCCCAACGAGCTGTCGATCCGTCGCTACCGCGACCATGCGGCCAGCTACGACGCATCGGCCGAGCGCACGATGCCGTTGCGCCGGCGCACGATCGATCTGCTGCAGCTGCAGCCGGGCCAGGTGGTGCTCGATGTCGGGGCCGGCACCGGCCTGAGCTACGCCTGGCTGCGCGACGGCGTCGGCCCGACCGGGCGTGTGCTCGCCTTCGAGCAGAGCCCCGACATGTTCGCGCACGCACACGCACGCGTCGAGCGCGAAGGCTGGGCCAACGTATGGCACGCGTGCGCGAGCGCCGAGACTGTGACGCTGCCCGAGCGCGCCGACGCGGTGCTGTTCAACTACACCCACGACATCCTGCGCACGCCGGCGGCGCTGGCCAACCTCGTGCACCAGGTCAAGCCGGGCGCGCGGGTTGCCATTGCAGGGATCAAATTCTTCCCGTGGTGGACCGGGCCATTGAACCTGCTGGCCTGGCTGAAGAACCGGCCCTACAACGCCAAGGCTGCCGACCTGTGGCATCCATGGGACCGCATCGAAGCGTATTGCCAGTCACCGCTGCGGCGCTGGAGCACCCAATTCGGCATGGGTTACATCGCCAGCGGCGTCATTCGAGGAAACGCGACATGAATCCATTGCCTCGTCCGCAGATCGCACCGAGCGCGCTCGCGCGCCGCTATGCGCTGGTGCGCGCGCAATCGCTCGCGCTGGCCGAGCCGCTGAGCGAAGCCGACGCGCAGGTGCAATCGATGCCCGACGTCAGTCCCACCAAGTGGCACCTGGCGCACGTGACCTGGTTCTTCGAGACCTTCGTGCTGGAGCGTCACGAGCGCGGCTTCAAGCCGTTCCATCCGCGCTTTCGGGTGCTGTTCAACAGCTACTACAACCAGGTGGGTGAGCAGCACCCGCGCGCGCAGCGCGGCCTGGTGTCGCGCCCGAGCCTGGCCGAGATCAGGGCCTACCGCGCGCAGGTCGACCAGCGCATGGCGGTGCTGCTCACCGCCTCGCACGACCCGGCGATCGACGC
>Ga0207648_10000306_pt1 | contig 53612 bp, 58 predicted proteins | sample KBSMisM32_FD_184310 | JGI IMG/M metagenome (GOLD analysis project Ga0207648, IMG submission 184310) | Miscanthus rhizosphere microbial communities from Kellogg Biological Station, Michigan, USA - KBS Miscanthus M3-2 (SPAdes) (version 2) | ecosystem: Host-associated > Plants > Roots >... | reverse complement strand
CGCTGGCGCTGTGGGCGTGGCGCGTCTTCAAGATCGGCCACGGCCGCGCCTGGGCCGCCGTCGCTTCCGTGGCGCTGGTTTCGGCACTGGTGGTCGTCTGGCCGCTGCTGCGCGGCGACAAGGACGAGCCGTCGGCCGTGACGTCGGCAGCGACGGGACCATGGCGTGCCTTCACGCCGACGACAGTGGCAGACCTGGGCAGCGGGGGCCACCCGGTCTTCATCGACTTCACCGCGGCATGGTGCGTCACCTGCCAGGTCAACAAGCGCCTGGTCCTCAACAACGCGGAAGTTCGCGACGCATTCGCGCGTCGTGGCGTGGAACTGGTGCGCGCCGACTGGACGCGCCGCGATCCCGTGATCACGCAGGCGCTGGCGGCGCTGGGCCGGCAAGGCGTTCCCGTCTATGTCCTGTATCGTCCCGGCAAGAGTCCGCTGGTGCTGCCGGAAATCCTGAACAAGCAGACCGTGTTCGACGCGCTCGCTACGCTCGACAGCGTGCCGAGCCAGACCGTCACGCTCAAGTGACTTTTTTTGCAGGCCGCGCGCGGCCGCTAGAGGAGACCGCCATGATGCATCCCATCCGTTTCCTGCCCCTGGTACTCGCGTTCGCGGCGGGTGCCGCCGCGGCCGCATCGTCGACCGTCGCGCCCGATTTCGCGCTCACCGATGCGACGGGCAAGACAGTCAAACTGTCCGATTATCGCGGCAAATACGTCGTGCTCGAGTGGACCAATCCCGAATGTCCGTTCGTCCGGAAGCATTACGACAGCGGCAACATGCAGGGACTGCAAAAGGAATGGGGCGCACGCGATGTCGTCTGGCTTGCCGTCAACTCGACCAATCAGTCGAGCTACGAATACAAGTCGCCGCAGCAGATGGGCGAGTGGATGCGCGCCAAGGACGCAGCGCCGAAGGCGGCGCTGATCGATGGCACCAGCGCTACCGGCCGCGCCTATGGCGCCAAGACCACGCCGCATATGTTTGTCGTCAATCCCGACGGCGACGTGATCTACCGTGGCGCGATCGACGACCGGCGCTCCACTTATCCCGCCGACGCGAAGTCGGCCAACAACTATGTGCGGGCGGCGCTTTCCGAAGCGCTGGCCGGCAAGGCGGTCACCGTCGCGAGCACGGCGCCCTACGGTTGCAGCGTCAAATACTGAAGCGCAGTGTCGCCACCGGAAGGGCCAGCCGCCACGGCTGGCCTTTTTGTTGTCAGGAACGGTAAAGTAGCAGGACAACAAGTGGGAGGATAACCATGAACAGGATTCTGCAAGCAGCGGTGTACATCGCGTTGACGTCGATTTTGCTCGCCGGCTGCGCCAGCGTGCCCACACCCGGCAAGCGCGAGCTGATGCTCGTCGCCAACGACCAGAAGATTCTCTGGGACGATGCCGGCAAGCCGATCATGATGGCGCCGGGCAAGGACAACGTGCTGGTGGTCGATATCGGCACCAATCCGCTCGAACCGAAGATCATCGCCAATCTTCCGCTGATGAACACCATCTTCGGTCCGCCGACCAACCTGCAGATCACGCCGGATGGCAAGCTGGGTCTGGTGGCCAATTCGATGGACTGGGTCGCCGACGGCGCAACCTGGAAGGCCGTACCCGACAACAAGCTGTATGTGATCGACCTCACCCTCGACCCGCCTAAGCTGATCGACACCGTGTCGGTGGGCAAGCAGCCTTCCGGCATGGCGATCAACCGCGCCGGCGATCTTGCGCTGATCGCAAACCGCAACGACAACTCGATCAGCGTCGTCAAGATCACCGGCAAATCGGTGAAGCTGATCGACACCGTCTCGATGGGTGAACAGGTTTCGCACGTGGCGATCACGTCCGACGGCAAGCGCGCCGTCGCGGCGAAATTTCCGGGCCACAAGGCCGCGCTGCTCGCCATCAACGGCGACAAGGTCACTTACGACAAGCAGGATGTCACGGTCGGCTGGTGGCCGTACAACCTCGATATAACTCCGGACGGCAAGCTGCTGCTCACTGCGGACAACGGCCTGTCGGGCTCCTCCGACGGCAATATCGATACGGTTACTGTTGTCGACCTCGAGGCGAATCCGCCGCGCGTCATCGACAAGGTCGTCGTCGGCGACGGTCCCGAGGGATTTGCGATCAGTCCGGACGGCAGGATGGCGGTGGCCGTGATCCTGCGCGGGTCGAACGCCGACAAGACGGCATTCTTCTACAACCGCAACGGCTCGGTCGTGGCGCTGAAGATCGACGGCAAGAAGGTGACGCGCACCAACGAAGTCGTCGTCGAAGGGCTGCCGGAAGGCCTGGTATTCAGCGACGACGGAAAATACCTTTACGTGGGAAATTACCTCGACAGCGACGTGACGATCCTGCAGGTGGTCGGCGACCAACTCGTCGACACCGGCAAGCGCATGTCGCTGCCGGGACATCCGGCGGCGATGCGCGGCCGGGCGCATTGACGCGTTTCCGGATTCCACTACGCGCGACGTGTGTCGCGCGGCGGCGGTGCGCGATCGCGGCATTGGCGCTCGGCACTGCGGCCTGCACGCCCACTGGCGAGCGGCCGATCCAGGGCTACATCGAAGGAGAGTACGTCCGTGTGGCAGCGCCCTTCGCGGGCGCGCTGACGCAACTATCCGTCAAGCGTGGCGATCAGGTGAGCTCGGGCGCGCCCTTGTTTGCACTGGAACGTGAAAACGAAGTTGCGCTGCGCCGCGAGGCCGAGCAGCAACTGCAAGCCGCGCAGGCGCGCCTCGAGAATCTGCGCACCGGCAAACGTCCGCCGGAAGTCGAGACCGTTGCCGAGCAACTGCGCCAGGCGATGGCAACGCGCGAACTTTCCGTCGCCAATCTCAACCGCCTGCAGAAACTCCATGCAAGCGGCTTCGTGAGCGCGGCGGGACTCGACACCGCTCGGACAGAGGTCAAGCGCGACGAGGCCGCGGTCGCGCAACTGCAGGCGTCGGTCGCCACCGCAAAGTTGCCGGCGCGGGCGGACGAAATACGCGCGGCCGAAGCCGACGCCCGCGCCGCGCGCGAACAGTTGGCGCAAGCCGACTGGCGCCTGAGTCAGCGCGCGATCGCGTCGCCGGTGACCGGACGCGTCAACGACACCTTCTATGTCATCGGAGACTGGGTTCCCGCTGGCCTTCCGGTGGCCAGTCTTCTGCCGCCTGCCAATGTCAAAGTCAGGGTTTTCGTTCCCGAGCCGGTATTGGGACGGATCAGGCCAGGTCAGACGATCACATTCTCGTGCGATGGCTGCGGTCCGCCGATGTCCGCCCCGATCACGTTCATTTCCGACCGCGCTGAGTTCACGCCTCCCGTGCTCTACTCCCGGGACAACCGCGCGAAGCTCGTCTTCCTGGTGGAGGCCAAGCCTGCGCCCGACATCGCCGCGCGGCTCAATCCGGGTCAGCCCGTCGACGTCACGCTGCCGCAATGAGCGCCACGCCCGCGACGGCAAACGCGGGAAAATCCCTGAATCCGCGCGCGGATACCGATGTCGTCATCGACGTGCGCGGGCTCAACAAGTTCTTCGGCACGAATCACGTCGTCCAGGACTTGACGCTTTCGGTGCATCGCGGCGAGATCTTCGGCTTCCTCGGACCGAATGGCAGCGGCAAGACGACGTCGATCCGGATGCTGTGCGGCCTGCTGACGCCCGACAGCGGCGAGGGCCAGTGTCTCGGGTTCGACATCGTGCGCGAGGCCAAGTCGATCAAGCGGGAAGTCGGCTACATGACACAGAGGTTCTCTTTCTGGGAAGACCTCACGATCCGCGAGAACCTGAACTTCATCGCGCGTATGTACGGCATGAGCGACCGCGCCCGCAAGGTCGATGCGACGCTTGCCGGACTCGGCCTCACTTCGCGCGCGAATCAGCTTGCGGGCGCATTGTCCGGCGGCTGGAAACAGCGATTGGCGCTGGCCGCCTGCCTGCTGCACGACCCGAAACTGCTGCTGCTGGACGAGCCGACCGCCGGCGTCGATCCGAAGGCGCGCCGCGATTTCTGGGAAGAGCTGCACGCGTTGGCTGCGCGCGGCATCACCGTGCTGGTGAGCACGCATTACATGGATGAGGCGGAGCGCTGCCACAAGCTCGGCTACATCCTGAACGGAAAGCTGCTGGTCCAGGGCACGGCGCGGGAAGTGATCGAAAGCCAGTCGCTGGCGACGTGGTCGGTCACCGGCGAAGGGCTCCCCGCGCTCGCTGCGCGGCTGCGCACAATGCCGGCGGTGGAGCAGGTGGCGGCGTTCGGCACGGCGCTGCATGTCACCGGCTCCGATGGCGAGCGGCTGCGCGCGGAACTCGCGCCGCTGATGCGAGAGCCCGGATGGGCGTGGGCTGAAGTGGAGCCGGGACTGGAAGACGTGTTCATTCACCTGATGCGCGATGCGGCGGAGCCGCATAGTGCCAAGCCCCGGCCATGAACAGCTGGTTTTCCTGGTCGCGGTGGCTGGGCATCGTCGCCAAGGAATTCATCCAGCTGAAGCGGGACCGGCTGACGTTCGGCATGATCGTGGGCATTCCGGTGATCCAGCTCACGCTGTTCGGCTACGCGATCAACTCGGATCCCAAGCATCTGCCGACGGCGTTGCTCGTTGCCGAGCACAGCGAATTCTCGCGCAGCATCCTGGCCAGCATGCGCAACAGCGACTATTTCGCGTTCATCGGCGAGGCCGCGGACGAGGCGGATGCGCGGCGGATGCTGGCCACTGGCCGGGCACAATTCGTGGTGTCGATCCCGGCGGATTTCTCGCGCCGGCTGGTGCGCGGCGAGCGTCCCGCGCTGCTGGTGGAGGCCGACGCCACCGATCCGCAATCCACTGCCAACGCGGTGTCCGCATTGAACCAACTCGGGCAATCGGCACTGGCGCACGACCTGACGGGGCCGCTTGCGTCGCTTGCCATGCAGCCTTCCGCCTTCGAAATACGCGTGCATGCGCTCTACAATCCCGAGGCGGTTACGCAGTTCAACATCGTTCCCGGGCTGATGGGCGTGATCCTGACGATGACGATGGTGATGATGACCGGTCTCGCGATCACTCGCGAGCGCGAGCGCGGCACGATGGAGAACCTGCTCGCGACTCCCGCGACGGCGCTGGAGGTGATGACCGGCAAGATCGTCCCCTACGTGGCGATAGGGCTGGTCCAGGTGTCGATCATCCTCGTTCTGGCGCGGATGCTGTTCGACGTACCGATGGTGGGCAGCTTCGCGCTGCTGTTCGTGGCCGTGCTGCTGTTCATCGCCACCAACCTGACGCTGGGGCTGACGTTTTCGTCGCTGGCACGCAACCAGCTGCAGGCGATGCAGATGACGTTCTTCTTTTTCCTGCCGTCGATGCTGCTGTCCGGATTCATGTTCCCGTTCCGCGGCATGCCGGGTTGGGCGCAGGCGATCGGCGAAGTCCTGCCGCTGACGCATTTCCTGCGCATCGTTCGCGGCATCCTGTTGAAGGGCAACGGACTCATCGAGGTGCTGCCGGAAGCATGGCCGCTGCTGGTGTTCATGCTGGTCGTGCTGGCGCTGGGTTTGCGGACCTTCCGCAACACGCTTGACTAGCGACGCCTGTGCGGCGCGTGCCGGGGCGAATGGAATTGAGGGGAGCACGAACGTGACGGAACTGGAGAGCCTGCGCGAACAACTGAGGACCTTTGCCGCTGCCCGCGATTGGGACCAGTTTCATTCGCCCAAGAACCTCGCGATGGCGTTGTCGGTGGAGGCGGCAGAATTGCTCGAGACGTTTCAGTGGCTCAGCGAGGAGCAGAGCCGGCACCTGGCGCCCGAGGTGCTTGCGGCGGCAAGCGACGAAGTCGCGGACGTCTTGCTGTACCTGATCCGGTTGTGCGACAAGCTGGGGATCGATCCGGTCGTCGCCGCCAATCGCAAGCTCGCCGCGAACGAGGTCAAGTATCCGGCAGACAAGGCGCGTGGCAACAGCAAGAAGTACACGGAGCTCTAGCGTGCCCGAAGTTGCGACTGTCCACTGGACCGAGGATGGCGAGGCGCGTTCCGCGCGTTGGCAATCCGAACGTGGGGCGCTACCGCCCGCGCGCGTGGTTATTGCCGATGACACCATGACCGCAGATGCCGCGTATGGCCTCGCATGTCAGGGTACCGCGCTGTTGTGGCGGGGCGATTTCCAGAACGCGCGGCAGATGCTGATTGCGCTGGCGAGTCGTTCCGACCGCCCTGCGCGGAAGCAGAAAAAGCCCGTGGCAACGGCGGCGCCGGCATCGACCGCCGACGCATTCCATCTGCATCGCCAGGCGAGATCACAACGAGCGCGCACGTTGGGAATGCTGTTGCTGCCGATCGACGCGGACAAGCGCATTCCGTTGCGACGCGCGCCAGATGTCCGGCAAGCCTGCGCGGAAGCCTGGGGCCAGGCGCAGGGACCCCTTGTCGTATCGCTGCGGGAGTTGCTGGGACTGATCGGAGCACACGAGTGGCGCCTCACTGGAATCGACATCCCGGCAACCGGGGGCCGCATCCATCCACACTACGGCGTGTTCGCGCCGATTCGCCGGGAATACGTCGATCTCGTCGCCCAGGCGCCACTGCCGGCGCTGCTCACGTCATCCAGCGTCGCGTTCGACATCGGAACCGGAACCGGTGTACTGGCCGCCGTGCTTGCGCGGCGCGGCATCCGGCGCGTGGTCGCGACCGACCAGGATCCCCGTGCGCTAGCGTGCGCGCGCGAAAATCTCGAGCGCTTAGGACTCGCGCTGCGAGTGGACGTCGTGCAGGCGGACCTCTTTCCCAAAGGGCGGGCGGCTCTCGTCCTGTGCAATCCGCCCTGGGTCCCGGCGCGGCCGAGTTCGCCGCTCGAACACGGCATCTACGACCCTGAGAGCCGCATGCTGCGAGGATTCCTGAGTGGGCTGGCCGCGCACCTCGACCCCGGGGGCGAGGGCTGGTTGATCCTGTCGGATCTTGCAGAACATCTGGGCCTGCGGACGAGGGCCGAACTGCTCGCGATGTTCGACGCGGCGGGATTGCAAGTCGTGGATCGAAACGATGTCCGCCCGAAGCATCCACGGGTAACCGACGAGACCGACGTGCTGCATGCGGCACGCGCCGCGGAAGTCACGTCGCTGTGGCGTCTCGCCCGGCAGTAAGTCCGTCGGGCAGTTCAGTCGAACGAATGGCGGGCTGGCGGACAGGCGAACTTGGTTTCCAATCCCGGGCAAGTGATTGTGCCTCGGCAATTTGCCCTGGCGTCATCCGCTTCGCCACGATGTCGCGGTTCTTGACGGCCCGCTCCCGCTTCGCGGCTTCCGAAGGAAGGAATCTTGACGCGGCGAGGTTGAGCCACTTGTGGCTCTCGACATAATCCTGCGGTGTGCCTCGGTTGAAGTAGTACATGATGCCCAGGTTGAGTTGCGCGGCAGCGTCTCCTTTTTCGGCGGCGCTCCGGTACCAGCGGACTGCCTCACGGTCGTCCTGCGGAACTCCAAAGCCCTTGTCGTACTGTACCCCCAGGCTGAACTGCGCACTTGCATTGTCCTGGTCGGCTGCCGCCCGGAACCAGCGATGCGCCGTGGCATGGTCTATCGGCGCGCCGAGTCCCGATTCACACATGACCCCGAGGTTGTATTGCGCGACGGCAAATCCCTGCTCCGCCGCCTTGAGAAACCACTCGCGCGCCTGGCCATAGTCCTGCGTCAAGCCCTGGCCGCTCTCATACAGGACACCTAGATTGTTCTGGGCCTGCGCGTAACCCTGCATGGCCGCCTTCCGATACCAGTCTGCCGCCTCGGCGTAATCCCGGGCGACCCCGCGTCCGCGCTCGTGGAGGTAGCCAAGGTTATTCTGGGCAACGGCCAATCCTTGATGCGCGGCCTTCAGGAACCATTTGAGCGCCTCTGCGAAATCTTGCGGGACGCCTTGGCCACGTTCGTACATCACACCCAGGTTGTATTGCGCGATGGCAAGACCTTGGTTCGCGGCCGCGCGATACCATTTCATCGCCTGGGCAGCGTCCTGCTGCGTCCCGCGCCCTCGATCGTACATGTATCCCAGATTGTTCTGGGCGCGGGCGTGACCTTGTTCAGCCGCCCGTTGATACCACGCAACCGCCTCGGCGAAATCCTGACGCAGCGACTGACCATATTCATACATGACGCCGAGGTCATTCTGTGCGTGAGCATGGCCTTGCTGAGCGGCCTTGCTGTACCAATTGGCGGCCTCGGCTTCGTTCCGCGACACCCCCTGACCGAGCTTGTACATCCGCGCGAGCGCATATTGGGCTTCGTCGTTGCCCTGATCAGCCGCCTTGAGAAACCACTCCCGCGCCTGAACGTAGTCCCGGGTGACTCCCTGGCCGGAGCTGTACATGCACCCAAGTGCAAGTTGGGCGGGGGCATACCCCTGTTCTGCCGAGCTGTGAAACCAATGCGCCGCTCCACCTGCGTCGCGTCCTCGACCCCCGCCGCGGATGCACATCAATCCCAGGTCATAGTGACGACTGGCTTCGCCGGGGGCCGCCAGTACGAGTCGCAACGGCGGGAAATTCGATAACATCGGAGCGTGGGGCATCGCAAACCTCTGGATTGTTGGCGACGTTGCAGGTGCGGAAATGTCGCGCGGCCGGTCGGCAATAATGCTACGAGAATGTCGGTTCGCCAAGGATCAATTGCGATTGCCGGGCCGCGGACCGGAGCCGGGCCAATGCACAGTCGTACAAGTGCGCCCGGAGCCCTGACTCCAACCGGAGGATCGAGCAATAATATTGGCGGGTTGGTGAGTTTTTGTGACACCACTGGCAAGAGCCACGACAGGAGAATGGAAATGATCGAGCGTCCAGCTTTGCCTTGCCGCGCGGTACAGGCCGCAGCGGTCGCCTTCGCGCTCGCAACCGGTCTCGCCGAAGGCGCCGGCTGCAAGCTGGCGATGCTGTCCGAGTGGCCGGTACGGATCGAGAACAGCCAACTGCTCGTTGAAGGCTCCCTCAACGGCCAGCCTGCGCGCGTCATGCTCGATACGGGCGCACCGCGTACGCAGCTGAATAGCGCGACCGCGACGCGGCTCAATGCCGCGCGCAGGGATGTCAAGCGCGACCGCCAGTTCGGCGCCAGCGGCGAATCCAAGGTGGAGATCGCCCATCTGGACGAATTCCGCGTGGTGGACTTCAAGCGCTCGCCCTGGCGAATGGTGATCTCCGGCGACGCTGATCTCGGCGTCGATGTGCTGCTGGGCGAGGACTTTTTGTCGCTGGTCGACTTCGAATTCGATCTCGAACACAACGTCGTGCGCCTGTTCCAGCCGGAGAATTGCGATGGCAAGAACCTCGCTTACTGGGCGAGCGACGGACAGAGCGTCGGCGACGTGCCTATCGACCCGATCATTGCAAGCCAACCGCAGATCGTGCTCGACGTCAGGGTCAACGGCAAAACGATCGGCGCGCTGCTCGATACCGGCGCGGCGTCGTCCGTGTTGGACAAGCCCGCGGCGTCACGTTTGGGCGCGACACCGGAAACACCGGGCGTGACGGTCGTCGGCCAGAGATCGGGAGCGGGCGGCAAGACCCTTCCGGTGTGGAGCGCTCCGTTCCAATCGTTCACGATCGGCGCCGAAACCGCCAAGGACGTCCGGATCGCGTTTTCCGACCTGTTCCGTGAGGCGAACTACGCGTCGATCGGCACCCGCATTCCGACCAAGGTCGAAGGATCGCAGCAGATGCTGCTGGGCGTCGACTTCCTGCGCTCGCATCGCGTGCTGGTCTCGCACAGCCAGAAGCGCATGTACTTCACGCACAACGGCGGCCCCGTGTTCGCTGTCGCGCGCCCCGTCGACACGAAGGTCGACGCGAATCCCGGACCAGATGGGAAGTCCCCGGCGCCGGCCAACTGACCGGAGGATAATGCGATTCTTGTGTTTGGGAGACTCACCATGGGCCGTTTCCTCGCCGCTGTTGTTCTCGCTATATTCGCTCTCGTCTCCTGGCCTGCGGCGGCGCATCACGGCTGGAGCGAATACGACCAGACGCAGGTATTGACGCTGACCGGCACGATCGAAGAAATGGGCTACGAGCATCCGCATGGGTTCGTCAAGCTCAGGACACCGGCCAAGACCTGGATCGCGGTGCTGGCGCCGCCATCGCGGATGGACAACCGCGGGCTGACGAAGGAAATGCTCAAGGTCGGCACGACGGTGACCGTCGTGGGTTATGCCAACCGCGGCAAGCCCGAGGAAATGCGTGCAGAGCGAATTACCGTCGGGCCGACGACGACCGAATTGCGCTAGCGCCGGCGCGAACGTCGAGCCATGACCACCGCAATCCACGCTGTCGAGGCGAGCGGTCTCGCCCGCTTCATGCGCGAGGCGCTCTGGGCCTATCCGGCCACGGAGGCCTTGCACATCATCGGTATCGGGCTTCTGTTCGGATCGATCGCCATCGTTGACCTGCGCCTGATGGGTCTGGGTCGGCGCCTGCCGGTGTCCGCGCTGGCCAGGTTTGCGGTGCCGTGGTCGCTTGCCGGTTTCGCGCTCGCGGCGACGACGGGTCTTTTGATGTTCACGGCGCACGTCGCCGAGTTCATCACGCTGCCGATATTCATCCTGAAGATGGGCCTGATCCTCGCGGGCGGAATCAATGCCGGCATCCTGCACACCGGCGTATTGCGCGACACACGCGGCTGGGATATCGACACGACGACACCGCTGGCCGCCAAGGTCGCGGGCGGCTTGTCGATAGCGCTGTGGATCGGCGTCGTGGCGTGCGGGCGGCTGCTCGCCTACTTGTAGCGACGGCTAGTGCAACGCGATGGCCAGCCCGAGAGGGATGAACGCCGCGGACATCACGTTGCCGATCAGAACGATCGACGCCACCTTCGCCGGCTCCTGGCGGAACTGCTCCGCGACCATGAAATTCAGGACGGCGGGCGGCAGCGAGCCGAAGATAATCAGTAGTCCCTGCTGCATCGGATCGAGCCGCAGCACGGAACCGAGCAGCGCGGCGATCGCGATCCCCGTCAGCGGACACACGAGGCCGCCCACCACGCCCAGGCGCCAATCGTCCCAGCGCACTTCGTAGAGGCGCACGCCCAGAGACAGCAGCATCATCGGGATCATGGCATCGCCGACCAGCTTGATCGCGACCGAACCCCACTCCGGAATGGGCGGATGCACGACCGCGAAGGCGAAGCCCAGGAACGTCGACCACACCATCGGGCTGCGCAGCAGGCTTCCGAATCGCGCGTGGTGATCGATCATCCATGTGCCGAGCGTGAAATGGAGCAGGTTGGAGATAGTGAACAGCGCCACCATCGCCGAGAATCCGGCAGACCCATAGGCGAGCGCGGCGAGCGGCAGGCCCATGTTGCCGCAATTGTTGAACATCATCGGCGGTATGAACGTGCGGTAATCCACATGCAGCAGCCGGACAAACGGCCACGCGAGGAGGCCGGAGCCCAGCACGATGCCAATGGAACCCAACATCAGCGGTCCGTTGTCCGCGATGCTGAAGTCCTTGCTCGCCAATGCCGAAAATATCAGTGCCGGCGCCAGGATCGTCATGCTGATCCGGTTGACCATCGTCATGTCCGGCTTTATCCGCCGCGCATAGAAATAGCCCACCAGGACGATCACGAACACTGGCAGGATGATGCCGAGAATCCTGGAAAACACTAGGGCGCGCCCATAGTGTGAGCAGGCGCTAGAGGATGTAGCGCGAGAGGTTGTCGTCGCCGGCGATTCCGGCGAGCGTGGCGTCGACGAACGCAGCGTCGATGACGATGGTGTCGCCGGTCCGGCGCGCGGCATAAAACGATACGTCGTCCAGCAGGCGCTCCATCACGGTGTACAGACGGCGCGCGCCGATGTTCTCTTGCTTCTCGTTCACGGCGAACGCGATCTCGGCCAGCCGCCTCACGCCTTCAGGTTGGAATTCGAGGTGCACCTGCTCGGTACCCAGCAACGCCGCGTATTGACGGGTCAGGCACGCATCGGTTGCCGTCAGGATCTGCTCGAAATCCGCCACGGACAGCGACGTGAGCTCGACGCGGATCGGAAAGCGACCCTGCAGTTCCGGAATGAGGTCGGAGGGTTTGGAGAGGTGGAACGCGCCCGACGCGATGAACAGGATGTGGTCGGTCTTGACCATCCCGTATTTCGTGGACACCGTCGTGCCCTCGACCAGCGGCAGAAGGTCACGCTGCACTCCCTGCCGCGAGACATCGGCGCCGTGCATGTCGGAGCGCGATGCGATCTTGTCGATCTCGTCCAGGAACACGATCCCGTTCTGCTCGGCGGCGGCGAGCGCCTTGCCTTTGACGTCGTCGTCGTTGAGCAGCCGCGACGCTTCCTCGTCGGTCAGCTGCTTCATCGCGTCCGCGACGGTCGTCTTGACGTGCTTTCGCCTGCCGCTGCCCATTTGCTGGAACATGCCCTGGATCTGGCTCGTCAGCTCCTCCATTCCAGGCGGCGCCATGATTTCCATCTGCTGCGGAAGGGCGGAGAGCTCAATTTCCACCTCGCGATCGTCGAGCGTGCCTTCGCGCAACATCTTGCGGAATTTCTGGCGCGTGGTCGAGTCGGCCGGCTTCATATCCGAGAAGTTCACGTCGCGCACCGGAGGCAGCAGGACATCGAGCAGGCGCTCCTCGGCGGCGTCGGTCGCGTGTCCGCGCACCTTGCGCGTTTCGGTCTCTCGCGTCTCCTTGACCGCGACTTCCACGAGGTCGCGGATGATCGTGTCCACGTCGCGTCCGACGTAGCCGACTTCGGTGAATTTGGTCGCCTCGACCTTGACGAACGGCGCATCGGCAAGCCGTGCCAGGCGGCGCGCGATTTCCGTCTTGCCCACGCCGGTGGGACCGATCATCAGGATGTTCTTGGGAGTGATCTCGTGGCGCAGCGGCTCGGGCACCTGCTGCCGCCGCCAGCGATTGCGCAACGCGATCGCGACGGCGCGCTTGGCCGCCTCTTGCCCGACGATGTGCTTGTCGAGTTCGGAGACGATTTCCTCGGGTGTCATTTGCGACGACATCGGATGGCTCGCGCGGCGGCAGGACAAAAACCGCTTCAAGTTGATGGCTGCGGAATTGTACCGCGCCAGCCAAACGCGGCCGCTTGCCTGTGTCGAGCAGCACGCCGCGGAACTGGTCGCCCAGGTCCGCTTCCCTTATGATGGGAAGCATCGCAAGCGGCGGTAGGCAACTTTGGGCGCGCCTCTTTCGTTCCATCCATCTGGAGGTACATCATGCGTCGATTCGCGCTCGCGTTCGTTGCGGCAACGCTTCTCATGGGCTGTGGCCAGACGCCGCCGAAAGCCGACCAATCCATTTACTTCATCGAGCCGAAGGATGGCGCAACGGTGACGAGCCCGTTCAAGGTCGTGTTTGGCGTCAAGGGCATGGCCGTCGAGCCCGCCGGCGACATCAAGGCCAATTCCGGGCATCACCATCTTTTGATCAACCTTGACGCAATGAAGGCCGGCGATGCCATTCCGGTCGATGACACGCATCTGCACTTCGGCAAGGCGCAGACGGAGACGGAGGTCAAGCTGCCGCCGGGAAGCTACAAGCTCACCCTCCAATATGCGAATGGCGCGCATGTGTCCTACGGTCCAGCAATGGCCGCCACGATCCGGGTAAACGTGCAGTGATGTTCACGTGCGACGGCGCGGTGTTGCGCGTGGACGCGAATGAAAGAGCGAACCCCAAGCGGAGTCACGGAATGAATCCGGCATTGAAGCTCGCGACCGTCGCGTTGGCCGCCGCGCTACTGGCGGCGTGCGCCGGTCCCAACCCGTCGAGTCCCGCCGCGGCCGACCAGGTCGGCAACATGGAAGCGCGAATGCGCGGTGTCGGCAGCGCCGCTACCGGCCGGGTAGTTGTCGTGGATAACAGCCAGGGCGTCACGCTCACGCTCGACGCTGCCAACCTGCAGCAGGGCAACTATCGCCTGGCCTTTCACGCCGTGCCCAACTGTAGCTCGCCCAACGGCGAATCGTCCGGACCTGTCTGGGCGCCGCCGGACTCCGCGAAGCCGCCCGGGGAGCTCATTCCCGGACTCTACGTCGGAATGACCGAAATGGTTTCGTACGCGGTGCGTATACCGGGCGTCCACATCGACCGCGAGCCCAGTTTGCGCGGCCGCAGTATCGTTCTTCACAGAGGCAATTTCGTGGACGAACCTCTGCCGGGTTCGTCGAACAATTACATTGCCTGCGGCGTGTTCGAAAATCTCACGCCCGGCTTTTTGCAGCGGATAGTGCAGTAGGGCCGCGCCGCAGCGAATCGCCGCGCCCGATTGGCACGATCACTTCGTCCTCGAGCACCGGACAGGTATTCTTCGCACTTTCGGACATCTTCCGGGACGGACCGCATGGGCTTCCTCGCCGACAAGAAAATTCTCATCACCGGCGTGCTCTCGAACCGCTCGATCGCGTACGGGGTCGCCCGCGCGTGCCAGCGTGAAGGCGCGACGCTGGCGTTTACGTACGTCAATGACGACCTCAAGAGCCGCGTTGTCAAGCTTGCCGCCGATTTCGGCCCGTGCCCGGTTCTCCCCTGCGACGTCGCGTCGGATGAGCAGGTCGAGGGGCTGTTCGCCGCGCTCAAGACCGAGTGGGGAACGCTGGACGGCCTGTTGCATTCGATCGCGTTCGCACCGCGCGAGGCGCTGGCCGGCGATTTCCTCGACGGAATGTCGCGCAGCGCATTCCATACGGCACACGACATCTCGAGCTACAGCTTCGCTGCGCTGGCGCGCGGCGCGCGACCGTTGATGCGTGGGCATCCCGGCGCGCTGCTGACGCTCACGTACCTCGGTTCGACGCGCGTGCTCGAAAACTACAACGTGATGGGTCTGGCCAAGGCGAGTCTCGAAGCCAATGTGAGGTATCTGGCGTCGTGTCTCGGCCCTGAACAGATTCGAGTCAACGGCATATCGGCCGGCCCGATCAAGACGCTCGCTGCGGCCGGCATCGGGGGGTTCTCGAAGATCCTGAACTTCGTCGAGCGCACCGCGCCGCTGCGCCGGAACGTGACGACCGACGAGGTAGGCAACGTCGCGGCCTTCCTGCTGTCCGACCTGGCCAGCGCGGTCACCGGCGAGATCACGTTTGTCGACTGCGGCTATTCGACGGTGGCGGCCGGAATCGGCGAGGAGTAACTCCAGAATGTGCGCATTTTCCGCGCGCACAGCCGCATGATGGGCACGGCGCGCCGCTTCGACGCCGTCATCCTGGGAGGCGGCCACAACGGTCTCACCTGTGCCGCATATCTCGCCGGCGCCGGCCTGTCGGTCTGCGTCGTGGAGCGCCGGGACGTGCTCGGCGGCGCCGCGGTCACTGAAGAGTTCCATCCCGGGTTCCGCAACTCCACCGCGAGCTACACGGTGAGCCTCCTCGACCCGCAGGTGATCCGCGACCTGCACCTGGCCGAGCATGGGCTGACGATTAGCGAGCGGCCCTTCGCCAATTTCCTTCCGCTGCCGGACGGACGGTACCTGAAGGTGGGCGGTGGTGTGGCCGCGACGCAGGCGGAAGTTTCGAAATTCTCCGTCGCTGATGCTCAAGCGCTGCCGGAGTACTACGCGATGCTCGAGCGTGTCGCAGACGTGCTGCGCGAAATCCTTCCTGTCACGCCGCCTAACATCCGGGCGGGCAATGCGGCGGATCTCGCGGCCATCGTCGACATGTTCAAGGTGGGCAAGCGCTTTCGCGCGCTGTCGTTGCCGGAGCGGCGCGACCTGCTCGACCTGTTCACCAAGAGCGCAGGGGACCTGCTCGATCGCTGGTTCGAAAGCGCGCCCATCAAGGCGGCATTCGGCTTCGACGCGGTAGTCGGCAACTTCGCCAGTCCGTATGCGCCGGGGTCCGCGTACGTGTTGCTGCATCACGTCTTCGGCGAAGTGAACGGCAAGCGCGGGCAGTGGGGCCACGCCCGCGGCGGCATGGGTGCGATCACGCAGGCGATGGTGAAGGAGTGCGCCGCGCGCGGCGTCGCGTTGCGCACGCGTGCGCCGGTGGCGCGCGTTCTCGTCAAGGCTGGTCGTGCCGCGGGGGTCGAACTGGAGGATGGCACGCTGATCGAGGGCGCGCGCGTCGTCGCTAACGTGAATCCGAAGCTCTTGTTCGACCGACTGGTCGACCCCGAACACGTGGATGCCGATTTTCGGGCGCGCATCGCGGCCTATCGCTGCGGGTCCGGAACGTTCCGGATGAACGTCGCGTTGTCGGCGTTGCCGGACTTCACGGCGCTCCCCGGCAGCAACGCACAATCCCACCACAGCAGCGGCATCGTCATGGCGCCATCACTCGCCTACATGGAGCGCGCGTATTTCGATGCGCGGACGCTGGGATGGTCGAAGGCGCCGATCGTCGAGCTCCTGATCCCGTCGACCGTCGACGACACGCTGGCGCCTGCCGGCATGCACGTCGCCAGCCTGTTCTGCCAGCACGCCAATCCACGCCTCGAGGAGGCGCTGCCCGGGCGCACGTGGGACGATGTCCGTGACGAGGTCGCCGACGTGATGATCGACACCGTCAATGGATTCGCCCCCAACTTCCGCGCGAGCGTCCTGGGGCGGCGCATCCTCTCGCCGCTCGATCTCGAACGCGACTTCGGACTGATCGGCGGCGACATCTTTCATGGCGCGCTTTCGCTCGACCAGCTGTTCGCGGCGCGACCCGTCCTGGGCAATGCCAACTACAGGATGCCGGTGCGCGGTTTGTATCTGTGCGGCGCCGGCGCGCACCCGGGCGGCGGCGTCACCGGCATTCCCGGGCGAAATGCCGCGCGCGAAATCCTCCGCGACATCAGGCGAAGGCGGTTCTGAAATAAATCCGAAGTCAGCCGATAAGCCGGGTTCTGTTACGGCGCACGCGGTACGTGCGCTATGACCGTCATTCTTCTAGGCGCATCGTTGCCGGTGCGCTCGAGCCACCTACCCGCGGACTTACGCGAGCAGCGTCAGTGTCCGCCTACTTGGTGTTGCTCCGGATGGAGGTTACCGCGTTTCACCCGCTTCCCTTTGACAGGAAGCGACTCGTCTCTGTGGCCCTGTTCCTCGCCTTCATCGGCCGCGCTAACGGCGACTTATAGCGTCCGGGCGTTACCCGGCATCCTGCTCTGCGGAGCCCGGACTTTCCTCCCCCCGCACCGTTTTCACGGATTGGGCGGCGACGGTCTGGCTGGCTTCGGGCCGCTAGTGTACTGCGATTTGGCCCTGGGGTAACGCCGAGCGTCCCGCTGCGCAGTACACTTGGCGCCGCCACGGTGGCCGCTCCCAGAGGAACCAGAGACATGCAGACCGATATCGACATCGCGCAGCACGCGGAGCTTCTGCCTATCGGCGAAATCGCGTCGCGGATGGGCATCCCGGAAGCCGCGCTTGAGCCCTATGGCCGAACCAAGGCCAAGATCTCGCTCGATTGGCTCGCGAGTCTCGCCGTCCGCCCATCGGCGAAACTGATCCTCGTCTCGGCGATCAGTCCCACTCCGGCCGGCGAAGGCAAGACGACGACGACCGTTGGCCTGGGCGACGCGCTCAACCGCATCGGCAAGAAGGCCGCCATCTGCTTGCGCGAACCCTCGCTCGGACCCGTGTTCGGGATGAAAGGCGGCGCAGCCGGCGGAGGCTTTGCGCAAGTCGTGCCGATGGAGGACATCAACCTGCATTTCACCGGCGATTTCCACGCGATCGGCGTGGCCAACAACCTGCTTGCCGCGCTGATCGACAATCACATTCATCATGGCAATGCGCTCGGGATCGACGTACGTCGGATCACGTGGAAGCGCGTGATGGACATGAACGACCGCGCGCTGCGCGACATCAACGTCGCCCTCGGAGGGTCTGCGAACGGCTATCCGCGGCAGGACGGCTTCGACATCGTCGTAGCGTCCGAAGTCATGGCGATTTTCTGCCTAGCCGAATCGCTGGCCGACTTGAAGTCGAGGTTCGCGAAAATCGTCATCGGGTATACGCGCGACCAGAAACCCGTGCACGCCGGGGATCTCGACGCCCATGGCGCGATGACCGTGCTGCTGAAGGACGCGTTGAAGCCCAACCTCGTGCAGACGCTCGAGAACAATCCGGCCTTCATCCATGGCGGTCCGTTCGGCAACATAGCGCACGGTTGCAATTCCGTGATCGCGACCAAGGCGGCGCTTAAGCTCGCTGATTATGTCGTCACCGAGGCCGGCTTCGGTGCCGACCTGGGCGCGGAAAAATTCATCGACATCAAGTGCCGCAAATCGGGGCTGCGGCCGGACTTGGCGGTGCTCGTCGCGACGATCAGGGCGCTCAAGTTCCACGGCGGCGCGGACGCCAAGGAACTGACCAGGGAGAACCTGCCGGCGCTGGAGAAAGGGGTCGCCAATCTCGAGCGCCACATCAACAACGTGCGCAACCACTACGGACTGCCGTGCGTCGTCGCGATCAACCACTTTTCGTCGGACACCGACGCCGAAATCGCGCTATTGAAGAAGAAGATCGCGCATCACGACGCACCGGTCGTTGTCGCCAGGCACTGGGCCGACGGCGGTGCCGGGGCCGAGGAGCTCGCGCGAACCGTTGTCGACGTGATCGAGCGCGTGCCGGCGGATTTCCGCCTCGTGTACGACGACGCAGACACGCTGTGGGAGAAGATGGAGAAGGTGGCCAAGACCATCTACGGCGCGTCGGAGGTCACGGCGGACAGCAAGGTGCGCGCGCAGATTCGAAAGCTGCAGACGGAAGGTTACGGGTCCTATCCGGTGTGCGTCGCCAAGACGCAGTACTCGTTCTCGACGGATCCGCTGCTGCGCGGCGCGCCGTCCGGCCACGTCGTCAACGTGCGCGAAGTGAGGCTTGCGGCCGGCGCCGAGTTCGTGGTGATGGTCTGCGGTGACGTGATGACGATGCCGGGATTGCCGTCGGCGCCGTCCGCGGCGAAGATCGACATCGACGCCGACGGCAAGGTCGTTGGATTGTTCTAGACGCGCGCCGGTTCCCGACGTCGCGCTTAGCGGACTTGCCAGCGCAAGACTTCGCCCGCGCGCAACGGCACGATGCTCCCGTCGCCAAATGCGTATTCGGAGGGCACCGTCCACGCGTCCCGCGCCAGCGTCACGGTGTCGACGTGCGGCGGCAATCCGTAGAAGGCCGCGCCGAAGCGGCTGGCGAAGCCTTCGAGACGGTCCAACGCCCCGGCGTCTTCGAAGGCTTCGGCATACATCGGCAACGCTGCCGGCGCCGAATAGCATCCGGCGCATCCGCACGCGTTTTCCTTCAGGTGTTTCGCGTGGGGTGCGGAATCGGTGCCCAGGAAAAAGCGCGGATCCCCCGATGTGGCCGCCTTGATCAGCGCTTGCCGGTGCGCTTCACGCTTGAGTACGGGCAGGCAGTAAAGGTGCGGCCGCAGGAAGTTGCCGGCGAAAAGCGCATTGCGGGAGTACAGCAAATGCTGCGGCGTGATCGTCGCAGCGATATTCCGCGGATGGTCCAGTACGAACTCGGCGGCTTCACGTGTGGTGATGTGTTCGAGAACTACCCTGAGGCCGGGAAAGTCGCGAACGATGCGTGTGGCCAGCGTGTCCACGAAGACTCGTTCGCGGTCGAACACGTCGATTTCGGGCGCCGTTACTTCGCCGTGCAGCGACAGGACCACGCCGTTTTTTTCCATGGCCGAAAGGACAGGATAGACGCGGTCGAGCGAGGTCACGCCGGAATCTGAATTGGTGGTTGCTCCAGCCGGGTAATACTTGACCGCGTGAACAACGCCTGAAGCCTTGGCTTGCGCGACCTCCGCGGGTGGCATGTTGTCGGTCAGGTACAGCGTCATCAGCGGATCGAACCGGGTCCCGGCAGGCAGCGCGGCCAGGATCCGGTCGCGGTAGGCGCCCGCGGCGGCGACCGTCGTCACCGGCGGCTTCAGGTTTGGCATGACGATTGCACGTCCGAAGACGCGGGCGGTATGACCCACGACCGCGGCCAACCCGGGTCCGTCGCGCAGATGCAGGTGCCAGTCGTCGGGCCTCCGCAGCGTATGGGTTGCCGCTGGGGACGAAGAAGGGGGCTTGGCTGAGGTCAAAGTCATCGGAAAGCCTTGTTTTTCGTAGGATTATACGGTGCTTGGGGCCTCCGGATGAGACAGCTGCCGCCGCCCCCGAGGTCGGAAAACGAGGGTGGCGAGGCGGGGCGGGCGCGGGCTATAATGTGAAATTTCGTGCGGCCCCCGCAAAGCGGGGAGCCAGGCTTGAATGAGGGGCTTGAACCGCGAGGCTTGGGCCTTAACGTTATCGTGAGCCGCGGACGATTGCCGCAGCCAATCGAGCATCATCAAAGTGAAATTAGGTGAATTGAGCATGGCAGTCAAAACCGCAACCGCCGTCAAGAAAGTCCGCGAGCTGACCGAAGAGGAAATCCTCAAGGCGCCCGAAAAGGACTACATGAATGAAGCGCAGCTCCTGTTCTTCAAGAAGATGCTGCTCGAACTGCGCGGCCAGCTGCTGCAAAACGCCGACGACACCGGCGAGCACCTGCGCGAGAACGAGGTGACCACCGACCCGTCGGACCGCGCGACGCTCGAGGAGGAATACACGCTCGAACTGCGCACGCGCGACCGCGAGCGCAAACTCCTGAAGAAGGTCGAGAAGTCGCTGCGCATGATCGAGGACGGATCCTACGGTTGGTGCGAAGAGACCGGCGAGCCGATCGGCGTGCCGCGGCTCATCGCGCGGCCCACGGCCACGCTTTCGCTCGAGGCGCAGGAACGTCGCGAGCGCGTGCAGAAACTGTATGGGGACTAAATCGCAGTAAGCATCCTCAGCCGCAAGACGAAAGGGCCCGCAATTGCGGGCCCTTCGCACGACCGGGGCTGACAAGCCGGGCTGCCTTTAGGCCCGCCCGTTGCCGGTGTCAAAGTCCGAAAGTACCCCGGTGCGACCAGCCCCCGGCCATGAAGAACAGCATCGGTATCGACAGCATGACGTTGGTGCGGGACGCGAGGAAGGCTATCCGGCGCGCCTTGTTCTTTTCCTCGTCAGTCGCGGGTTTCATGCCCAGGATTTTTTGCTGGTTGGGCCAGATCAGGCCCCAGACGTTGAACAGCATGATTGTCCCCAGCCATGCGCCTACGCCGATTCCGGCCATGCCCTTCGACAAGGTGAAAGCGTTCACGAACTGGCCGCCGAGCAGCGCGGCGCCGGCAAGCCATGTCACAAGCGACGCCCAGCGGAAGTAGAAAAGCGCCCGAGGCGCAACGTGCTTGGTGATGCCGGCCGCGGTGTTGTCGGCCGCAGCTGCCTTCAGCGCGGGGACCTGCACGAAATTGAAGTAGTACAAAAGGCCGATCCACATCACGCCGGCCAGAAAATGCAACCACCTAGCAAAAATCGGAACGAGATCCATTGTCGAGTCTCCGTCAGTTCAGTACGTTCTTGACTACGGCGTACAGGATCGCGGTGAGGATGACCCCGGCGATGATCGTTCCCCATAGGGAGTCCAGCGGATTTTTCATCGTTAGCCCTTTTTTGTTTGGTTGACGCCCGGTTTTTCCAGGCGCGAAGGCACGTGATTGGCACCGCGTACCCTGCATTGCCGCCAGATCGGCGCATGGAGCGGTGTTTTTTGTTGGATCATTCTAGCAAGCGGTAGCGCATACGGCCATGTCGATCGCGAAGTTTCGGATTCCGCACACGGCGCCGGGTTGGTGCGGGACCGGCGGCTTGTGGGAAGGCTATGACAGGAACATAATCAGCGCCTTACGTCCGGTCTGACCATGTGATGGCTTTGTTCTCCAAACCACCGTCGAAGAAGCCCGAGCCGCTGAAACTCGAGCCCAAATCGGGGGCGCCGATGACGGCCCGCACGCCGCCGCGTTCAGGTGACCGTCCGGTATCGGCGCGCGAGGTCGCCCACGACGCGCGCGGGAAGAAGGGTGTGGCTGAATGGCCCGGCATCGAGCCGGCCGGCGAGATCAGCGTGGGCGGCGCCAGCATGATGGAATGGTCGACGTCGAACTCGTCCATCGAAGTCCTGCAGACCAATCCGGGGCTGTGCAGCGTGCTGGAGAATGCTGCGCTGCTGTTCGCCGGTGGCCAGTTGGAGGCGTCACGCACGCTGCTCGAGCAAGGTGTCCGGACGGACCACGACGCCAAGACTTCGCCCCTTGCCTGGCTGGCACTCTTCGACGTACTGCAACGGGCGAACGATCGCGCGGCATTCGAGCAGATGGCGCTCCAGTATGTCGTGCAGTTCGAACGTTCGGCGCCGGCGTGGGAGGAAGGGCTGACGACGACCGCCGGGCCTAAGGTCATTGCCGGCGGCTACATTCCGGTCACGGGCAAGCTTACGGCGGCGAGCGCGGCGCAGATCGAGGGCATGAAGCGGGCGATCGAAAAGAAGGTGCCGCACGCCCGCCTGGACTTGGCTTCTGTCACAGGATTTGACGACGTGGGCGCGCGCCTGCTCGCCGACGCGCTGGCCTATGCGCGGAAGCACCGCTTCGCGCTGACGTTGCAGCGTCCGGAAAAGCTCGAAGTCGCCGTGACCGCCGTGGTCAAGCGCGGTCGGGACGGCGGCGAAGGCGCGTGGTTGCTGTCGCTCGAACTTCTTCAATTCGCCAACAACCACGATGCCTTCGACGAGCGTTCCATCGAGTACGCGATTGCGTTCGAGCAATCGCCGCCGGCCTGGGAGCCGCCGCCGATGCCGGAGGCCGTGACGCCGGCGGGCGAAGCGCCGCCGGCCGACGCTCCATCGGACGACAAATTGCGCGTTGTGGAAGACGGCGACGCCGAGTCCCTCATGTTCAGCGGCGTGCTCGCCGGTTCGACGAACGCGCAACTCGCGAGCATGGCCGAATTCGCGCAGCGCAAGGCGATCGTGCCGATCGACATGACCGCCGTCGACCGGATCGATTTCGTCTGCGCCGGGTCGCTGCTCAACGCCATCAACCGCATCGAACACCAGCGCAAGGCGGTCCAGATCATCGGGGCGTCACCAATCATCCGGGCATTGCTGCTGCTCATCGGAATTTCTCCCCGGCACTTCCTGAAGCGGGCAACATGAAAGCTTCGGACAAAAGTAAAAACCTACTTTTGTCCGGCTCCGGCGTGATGTCACCGATGAAGTTCGGGCGGAGCCCGTAACTTCATCGCAGAACTTCCGAAGTAAAAACCGAGCGTTTGATGCGCCAGGCTGCTCTTGCCAAGCGTTTTTTTGGTGTCGAGATTTTTCTGCCATGGAACAGTTTCACGGAACGACCATACTTTCTGTGCGGCGCGACGGCGCGGTGGCGCTAGGCGGCGACGGACAGGTCACGCTCGGCAGCATCGTCATCAAGGCAAGTGCGCGCAAGGTGCGCAGGATTTATCACGAACGCGTGCTGGCGGGATTCGCCGGCGCCACAGCGGACGCGTTCACTTTGTTCGAGCGCTTCGAGGCGAAGCTGGAGAAGCACCAGGGCCACCTGACGCGGTCGGCCGTCGAACTCGCCAAGGATTGGCGATCGGACCGGGTCCTGCGGCGGCTGGAGGCGATGCTGGCCGTGGCCGACGCGACGACGTCGCTGGTCATTACCGGAACGGGCGATGTGCTCGAACCCGAATTCGGAATCGTCGCCATCGGCTCGGGTGGTCCTTACGCGCAGGCGGCCGCCCGCGCTTTGCTCGAGCATTCGGCGCTCTCCGCCGAGCAGATTGTCAAGCAGTCGCTCGTGATCGCCGGCGATCTTTGCATCTACACCAATCAGCAGCACGTGATCGAAGTGCTGCCCGGCGCCGACGCATGAGCGGCGACTTCGACGTCGCCGTCGCGGGGGCCGGTCTGGTCGGCATGGCGCTCGCTCCTGCGCTCGCGCGCGCGGGCCTGAAGGTAGCGCTGATCGACCGCGGGCCGGTGGCGGCACCCGAGTTCGACACCGACACCTGGGACACGCGTGTCTACGCAATCAGCCCCGGTAGTGCCACGTTTCTGCGTTCTCTCGGCGCATGGCAGATGCTTCCGCCCGAGCGCATCGAGGCGATCGAAACAATGCATGTCGCCGGCGACGCGGGCGCAACGATCGAATTTTCCGCCTACCAAATGGGCGAGCGCGCGCTGGCCTGGATCGTCGAGGAGCGCGCGTTGCGCGCGGCACTGCTGCCGCTGGTGTTCGCGTCCGGCGTCGACGTCATCGACAGCGTCGCGTTGGCTTCCCTGGACAACACTCCCGAAGGTGTGTCGCTTGCGTTTGCCGAGCAGGGCGGATCGGAGAGCGTGTTGGCGGCAAGATTGGTCGTCGGAGCCGATGGCGCGCGGTCGTGGGTGCGGCAGGCGGCGGGACTCACGGCGGAGCCCAAGTCCTATGGGCAATCCGGGGTCGTCGCCAATTTCGCATGCGAGCGCGGGCATCACGGTGTCGCGAGGCAATGGTTCGGCGCCGACGGCAGCATTCTGGCGTGGCTGCCGCTGCCGGGGCGGCGCATCTCGATGGTCTGGTCGGCGCCCGATGCGATGGCGTCGCAGTTGATGGCGCTCGATGCAGCGGCGCTGGCCACGCGGGTGGCCGCCGCCGGCGGCCATGCGCTGGGCGAGCTGACGCTTATCACGGCTGCCGCGGCGTTCCCTCTGGCATTCCTCAAGCTTCCCGCAACCATCGGCCGTCGCGTGGCGCTCGTCGGCGACGCCGCGCATGGCGTTCATCCGCTGGCTGGGCAGGGTGTCAACCTGGGATTTGGCGACGTGGAAGCGCTGGCCGCAGTCCTCGCCGAACGCGGTCCCGCGACAGATCCGGGCGCGCCGGTGCTGCTCGAGCGGTTTGCCCGACGTCGGGCTGGGCCGGTGCTGGCCATGCAGACGGTCACCGACGGGCTGGTACGGCTGTTCAGGCCAAGCGATCCCTGGCTCAGGACACTGCGCAACACCGGCCTGACCATGGTCGACCGTGTTCCCCTATTGAAACGAGTACTCGCGCAACCTGCGCTGAATTAGACTGTCCAAGGCCGGCCTATCATTGGAGTAATCATGATCTACAAGACAATTTTCCTATTGCGAACGCGAATTGCGGCGGCTGTCGCCGTGGCGGCGATGGCGTTCGTCTGGTCCGCGGTCCCGGTGCTGGCGGCAACGTCGGCCGACGTGGCTACGGCGCCCCCGCCCGAGGCGGCTGCGATCAAGAAACAGCTCGAAGCGAAATTCCCGGGCGCGCAAGTCGGCGCAATCGCCAAGAGCCCCTATTTCGGCCTGTTCGAGGTGCAGTTCGACAACCAGATGATCTACACCGACGCCAAGGCGAAATACGTGATCGTCGGATCGGTCTACGAAGTCGAAGGCAAGGTCAACCTGACCGAGCAGCGGCTGCGCAAGCTGAACCGCGTTGATGTCGCCAGCCTGCCGCTCGACCTGGCCTTCAAGCGCGTCAAGGGCAACGGCGAGCGCAAGCTCATTGTGTTTTCCGATGCCGATTGTCCGTTTTGCGCGAAACTCGAGAACGAGTTGAAGCAGGTCGACAACGTGACGATCTACACGTTCCTGTTCCCGATCGACCAGCTGCATCCGGACTCCGCGCGCAAGTCGCGAATGATCTGGTGCTCGCCCGACAAGGTGAAGGCGTGGGACGCATTCTTCGCGAGCGGCACGCTGCCCGACAACGCCGGCGATTGCGATAATCCGGTGGAAAAGACGAATGCCCTGGGGCAGAAACTGCGGGTACAGGCGACGCCGACGCTGATCTTCGCCAACGGATCGGTGGTGCCGGGCGCCATTCCTCCGGAGCAGATGGAAGCGGAATTCAATACCGCGGCCGCGGACGCGAAGAAACCTGTCGCGGCCGGCAAGTAACTTAGGTACCGTTGCCGATCCGGCATTCTCAAGCCGCGCGACGAAAGGACATGCGATGGCCCTGATGGATTTCATCAAGAAACAGTTCATCGACATCATCGAATGGACCGATGACTCGCGCGACACGCTGTCCTACCGCTTCCCGGACGAGGATAAGGAGATCAAGAACGGCGCGCAGCTCATCGTGCGCGAGTCGCAGTCCGCGCAGTTCGTGTATCTGGGCCAGTTCGGCGACACGTTCGGCCCGGGCAAGTTTTCGCTGACGACGGACAACATCCCGGTCCTGACCAACCTCAAGAGCTGGAAGTACGCGCTGGAGAGCCCGTTCAAGGCGGATGTCTATTACGTCGTCACGCGCCTGTTCACCGGCAACAAGTGGGGCACGTCCAACCCGGTGATGATGCGCGATGCCGACTTCGGCATCGTCCGGCTGCGCGCTTACGGCACCTACGATTTCCGCATCGTCGACGTCAAGAAGTTCCTGAAGGAAGTGGCCGGCACGGATGATCACTTTCGCCTCGACGAATTCAACGACACGATGCGCTCGCGCATTGTCAGCGTGTTCTCGGAGGCGCTGGCCAGCTCGAAGATTCCCGCGCTTGACGTGGCCGCGCGGTATGGCGAACTGGGCGGCGCACTGCTGCCGCTCATCAATCCGGCGATAGGAGAGAAGTACGGACTGGAGATGACGACGTTCCTGGTCGAGAACGTGTCGGTTCCGCCAGAGGTGGAGCAGGCAATCGACAAGCGCTCGAGCATGGCGGCGGTCGGCAACCTCAACGACTACGTCAAGTTCCAGATGGCGCAAGGACTGGGGCAGCCCGGCGCCGGTGGCGGAATCGGCGGCGCCGGCGCGGAACTCGCGATGGGCATGGCCATGGCGCAGCAAATGATGAACCAGACCGGCGGGCTGATGGCACAGACCACGCCTGGCATCCCGGCCCCGGCTCCCGCCAACGCCGGTGCGCCGGATCTCATGACGCCGGCGCAGGTGGCGCAGTTGCTCGGCGTTGCGGAGTCCGATGTGATGTCGAGTCTCGACGCGGGAGACATTAAGGGTCGCAAGATCGGCACGCAGTGGCGCGTGACCCGCGCCGCCGTCGACGCCTTCATCAAGGGTTGACGATGCCGCGGCACGTTGGTCGGCGCGGCGCGCCGGCAGCGCTGCTGCGGTCGAAGCGATGAGTGAAACCGCGGCCATCTCCAAATTCGCCTGTCCGGCTTGCGGCGGACAGGCCGTTTGGAATCCGGCCAAGCAAAAGCTGATCTGCCCGTTTTGCGGCACGGAGTCACCTGCCAGGCTCGATGTCACGACCGGCGGCATCGTCGAACACGATCTCGCCGCGTCGCTGCGCGGTCTCGCGGACGACACGCGAGGCTGGAAGACCTCGGTACGGCAAGTCAAGTGCCAGAGCTGCAACGCCATTTCAGTCTTCGATCCGAAACGGCAGGCGCAGAACTGCGAATTCTGCGGCTCGGCGCAACTTGTCCCTTACGAAGAGACCAAACCCGCGTTCCGGCCCGAGAGCGTGCTGCCATTCGTGGTCAGCGAGGCGAGCGCCCGCGATCGAATCCGGCAGTGGTACGGCAAGCTGTGGCTGGCCCCCGGGGCGCTGAAGCGCCGAGCGCTGACCGACACCGTGAAGGGCATGTACCTGCCGTACTGGACGTTCGATGCACAGGTGGATGCGCAGTGGACGGCGGAAGCCGGCCACTACTACTACACGACCGAGACCTACAGCGAAGGCGGCCGCACCCAGACGCGGCAGGTGCAGCACGTGCGCTGGGAACCTGCGGCCGGGCAGCTATCGCATTTCTTCGACGACGATCTCGTATGCGCATCGGTGGGCGTGCATCCGGCGCTGCTGCGCGGCATCGAGCCGTTTCCAACGCAGACGCTGAAACCCTACGATCCCGGCTTCGTCGCCGGCTGGATCGTCGAGCGCTACCAACTCGACCTGGTCGGCGCCGCGCTTGCGTCGCGCGCAGCCATGGAGTCGAAAGTGCGGGAGATGTGCGCGCAGCAAGTCCCGGGCGACACCTATCGCAATCTCCACGTTCGCATGGCGCACTCGCGGCAGACGTTCAAGCACATCCTCGCTCCGGTATGGCTCATGAGTTACACGTTCGGCGCAAAGACCTTCCAGTGCGTGCAGAACGGTGTGACCGGGGCGATTCAGGGTGAATATCCGAAGAGCCCGTGGAAGATCGCATTCCTCGTGCTGGCCATCATCATCGGCATCATCATCGTGCTTTCAATGGGCAGCGGGCGCTGAGCGAGCGCGCATGGGCCGGCGGCCTGCATCCGGGTCTCGCACCCTTTGCCGGATGGCTCGTCGGCAGGCGGTGTCCTGATCTAGCAACACTCAACCGTTTCGCGCGCGAACAGAATCTTGCGTTGGCCGACGGCAGGCCGCTCGCTTTTACTGCGCCGCGTTCGCCACAGCGCGCCCTCGACTATGAACGCGCGATCGCCGCATTCGGCGAGATCGCGACGCGCGATGGAAACCTGCACGACGCATTCAATGCGCTGGCCTGGTTGCGGTTTCCGCGCACCAAGGCGGCGCTCAACGCCGTGCATGCGCGCGCTGTGGAGGGACCGGCGGCCAACGCGCGCAGTCGCGCGCGCGATGCCGCGACGTTGCTGGACGAATCCGGTCTGCTACTTGCCTGCACGGATCCGGCTCTCGAGGCGCTTCTGCGCGCCCACGCCTGGCGCGAACTGTTCTGGACGCGCCGGGACGACGTTGCCGCCGCATTTCGACCTCTGGTGCTGGGACATGGCCTGGCGGTGAAGCTCCTGTCGCCGTATCGCGCGCTCACTGCGCACGTACTGGTGCTGAACCTGCCACGAGCGCGACTTGACCCGGCATCGCCTCATGGGGATGCGGAAACGGCCGCGATGCTTGACGCGGATGCGTCCGCAATCATCGCGTCGGCCGGCTTCGGGCGCGACTTGCTCGCCCCACTGCCCGTCGCCGCGTTGCCGGGCTGGGATACCGAAAATTTAGACGAACGGTTGTTTGACGATCTATCGGTGTTCCGCTCGCCCGTGTTACGCTGAAATCCATGCGCGCACGGCCCCTGGCCCTGGTCCTGGCCTTCCTCGGCATCGCCTTTGCCGCGTTCGTCGAATACGGAACCACTCGCGCACCCGATGTCGACCGTTCCTTCGCGATGTTCGTCTTCGAAGCGGGTCCCTGGGCCCTGCTGCTCGTATTGGCGCTGCTGACGCCTTTCACGCGCACACTGGTAGCAATCGCCTTCATCCTGTTTGCGCTGGACCTCTACGCCTATTTCACGGTCTTCGTCCTGCCGCATTCGCAATCGTCCGCGGTCATCTACCTGTACAAGCCGTTTTACGGACTCGCACTGGTGGCGGCCGGCGTACTTGCCGGATTCCTGGTCGCGCGCGCCAACGCGACCCGTGCCTGACGCATCAACTTAAGGTGCGCGCCGCCATTGTCACCGGGGTGTCGCAAGGCTTGGGCGAGGCCCTTGCCCGGGCGCTGCTCCAGCGTGGCTATCGCGTCGTAGGCGTCGGTCGCGCGAGCGGCAACAGGCTGACTGGCCCGAATTACAGCTTTGCGAAGGCGGACTTGGCTCAGGCATCCGGCATCGACGCGGCGCTCGAAGCGCCGTTCGCCGAGCTCGCCGCGGCGCGACCCGGCTACGTATGCCTGATCAACAACGCCGCTGTGGGGACGCCCGTTGGAATTCACGGCACGCTGGCGTCGGGTGACATCGCGGCGTCGCTCGCCGTCAACCTCGCCGCGCCCGCTGCGCTATGCAATCTCTTCTGCCGCGTCTTCACGGACGATTCCGTCGAGCGCCGGGTCGTCAACATCTCGTCCGGCGCCGCGAGCAACGCCATGCCCGCCATGTCCAGCTATTGCGTCGCCAAGGCGGGGCTGGAAATGCTGACGCGCGCGCTCGCGTCCGAAAGGCATGGCGAGAATTTTCGCGCCATCACCGTCCGCCCCGGCATCATCGCCACGGGAATGCAGGAGTTCATGCGCTCGCAGCCGAAGGAAGTCCTCCCCGGCGTGGCGCTGTTCGAAGGATTCCACACGAGCGGTCAGCTTGTTCCGCCCGACACCACGGCGTCGGTCATCGTCGCGAAAGTGGTCGACGGCCCGGTCGAACACGGCCGGACATACGCGTATCAGGAACTCGCCGCCTGAAGTTGGGCCAAGCCGAGCGGGAAATCCGCCGGCGCGTCGATCAGAACGTCCGCACCTGCTTCCGCGAGTTCAGCCCGCGAGCCGTAGCCCCACAGTACGCCGATCGAACGGGCGCCGTTGCGGCGCGCGGCACGTATGTCGTGCTTGCGGTCGCCGACCATCAGGCAGCGCGCGGCATCCAGGTTCTCGCGCGCGAGCAGGTGAGTAAGGAGGTCCGCCTTGTCGTCGAGCGCGCCGTCGAGCGTCGTGCCGTACACGCCGGCGAGGAACTGGGACAGCCCGAAATGCGCCACGATCTTCTCGGCATAGCGCTGTGGCTTGGAAGTGCACAGGAACGCGCGCGGCCCGGCCTGGGTCGCTGCGGCCAGCATGTCGGGAACACCGGCATAGACGGCATTCTCGCGCCAGCCAAGTTCCGAGAACCGTTCGCGATAGAGCGCGATTGCACGTTCCGTCGTCGCCGTATCGGTACTGCCGATGAGACGCGGCAGCGTCTCGCGCAGTGGGGGACCGACGCACGCGCGCAATACCCCGAGGTCGGGGTGAGGCACGTCCATTCGCGTCAACGCGTAGCGAATGCAATTGGCGATGCCTTCGAAATTGTCTGTCAGCGTCCCATCCAGGTCGAACAGCAGCGTGCGCGTCGTATCCCCCATCCTAGCGCTGGCTTCGGTTCAGCAGGATGCGGTAGTCGATGATCGCGCCCTCGCGTCCGGCCTGCCACGTCAGGCAGTAGTCCCGCGCCACCAGCGGACGGAAAGTGTCGTCGTCCTCCGTCGCCTTGTCGCGCAACAGCGGCATGATCACGGAGTTGCCTTCCTGATAGTGAATGTTGAAATCCACGGGCCGCTGCGCCGTGAAACGATAGACGAGCCAGTCGCCCGGGATCAGTGTCAAGCACTCTTCATGCACTTCGAAGGGATTGATTTTCTTCTCCGCGACCTCGCGCGGCGCCCCGGGCTGTATCTGCTCGCTCGCGCACGCGGACACCGCAAGCGCGAGCGCGAGCGCGCAGTCGCAGGCGGCGCTGCGCGCGGCGAGACGGGGTGTCATCGCTCGGCTACCTGCGGCGCAAACCGCTGTTTTCCGCGCAGCACGCGCCAATCTTCCGCGAGCATCGCGAACCGGACATGGTCGCGCCAACGGCCTCCTATCTTCACGTAGCGGCGGGAGAAGCCCTCGCGGGTGAAGCCCAGGCGGGTGGCGAGCGCGAGCGAGCGAGCGTTGTTCGGCTGGATGTTCACCTCGACGCGATGCAGCTTCATCTGCCGAAAGGCGATGTCGAGCGCCGCCGCCAGGCCTTCGGCCATCAGGCCCGTGCCCGCCATCGGCGTGAAGGCGAAGTAGCCCAGGTACGCGCTCTGGAACGCGCCGCGGGCGATTTCCGAGAAATTGTAGACGCCGACCAGCGCATCGTCGCTGCGCCGGAAGACGAGAAATCCGGCATGCGTCGGCAGCTTGCTCCGGCCCGCGTATCGGCGTACGAACCCGGCAAAGCGCGCCGGTGTGCGCGGGGCGCTTGTCCAGCCGCGGTGCAGTGCGGTACTCGCACGAACCGCCGCCTGGAAGGCCACGGCATCGGACATTCGTGGTGGCCGGAGGTACACATTGACGCCAGTAATTGTCGCTGCGGGCGCGCGCTTGGGCATAATCGACAGTTTACGTTACCAATCAGGGCAACTCTTCATGGCGGCATGGGTGGAAGGGCGGGTCGCGGGCAAGCGCCACTGGACGCAGAGCTTGTTTTCTCTGCAGGTGGACGCGCCCGGGGTGATTTTCAACGCCGGGCAATTCGGGCGCCTGGCGTTGCCGTCACCACCCGGTGAGAAGGACCCGATGCTGGGGCGGCCGTATTCGTTCGTCAATCCGCCGCATCGACAGCCGCACGAGTTCTATTTCATCGTCTTGCCCGGCGGCCCGCTCACGCCCAGACTCGCGGCGCTGAACATCGGCGATCCGGTCTGGCTCAGCCCCCGCGCCAACGGGTTTTTCTCCATCAGCGAAGTGGCGCAGGCCGACGTGCTGTGGTGCCTATCGACCGGAACCGGAATTGGTCCCTTCCTGTCCATGCTGCGCACGGACGAGCCCTGGGGAAAATTCGAACGCGTCGTGCTGGTGCATGCGGTGCGCAACGCCGACGAACTCACCTACCGCGATGAGATCGCCGAAATCAGCGCAGGACACGCAGGTGCATTCACGTTCGTGCCATTCGTGAGCCGGGAAGCGCATCCCACTGCGCTCTCGGGGCGCATCCCTGCAGCCATTGCCGATGGCAGGCTGGAGGCACGGACCGGCATCGCGCTGACTCCCGAGAATTCTCACGCGATGCTCTGCGGCAATCCGGCGATGGTCGAGGATACGCAAAAGTTGCTCGAGACACGGGGGATGCGTCGGCATCGGCGGAAGGAGCCGGGCCACGTGACCGTGGAGACTTACTGGTAGGTTTGCATCGCGGAGAGTTCGCGCCACGTCGCGCGCTCCAGGCTGTAAAGGTATTCGGTGCATGTCTCGCCGTTGAATAGCGCTTCGCGCGTCCCGTCGAGGCGCATTCCGACGCGTTCGAGCAGCCGGATCGACGGTGTGTTGCGCGCGTCGGTGATGCCTTCGATACGGTCCACCGCTTCCAGCTCGAACAGCAGCGCGAGCGCCGCGCTTACCGCCTCGGTGCCCAGGCCGCGCCGTTGCGCGGCCGGCGCCACCGAAAAACCGATTTCCGCGGTCCGTGCGACATCGTCACGCAGGCAGATGCCGATGTCGCCGACAAGCCGGTCGGTTGACCTGTCTGACACCGCAATCTGGAACCACTCGCCCGGCACAGCGAAAGTTGCCGTTGCCATATTTGCGATGAATGCGGCTGCGGCATTGTTGTCGAGCGCCGACCAGCCTTGGTAGCGGCCCACCTCCGGATCGCAGCGATACGCCTGGAACGGGAGCAGATCGGCATCTGCGAATCGCCTCAGAAGGAGGCGCGACGTGCAGCGGGGAAGCAGGCTGTCGTTCAATCGCTCAATGTTCGCGTCACGACTTCGGTGACGTCCGGCGACAGACCCGGAGCGATGGCAATTCTCTGCAGCGCGGCCTGCATCAGCCCGCGGCGCGGCTCGGGAAAGCGTTTCCACAGGTTGAACGCGCCGGCGATGGCGGCCGCCAATTGCGGGTTGGTCGAATCGAGCGCCAGCACCTCGTCCGCGGCAAAGGCATAGCCGCGGCCATCGCGATCGTGGAAGCGGGCGAAATTACGCAGCGTGAACGCACCGACAAGCGAACGCACGCGGTTGGGGTTTCTCGCGTTGAAGCGCGGATGCGCGAGCAGACGTCTCACCCGGTCCAGCGTGTCCGCGCGCGCCGACGTGGCTTCCAGGGCGAACCACTTGTCGAGCACGAGAGGCTCGTCCCGCCACTGTGCCTCGAAGCGATCGAACAGCGCACGGCGCTCCGGCGTGTCATCGTTCTTCAGCGCGGCAAGGGCGGCAACGGAGTCGGTCATATTGTCTGCGGCGTCGAAGTGGGCGACCGCCATGGCACGCGCCTCGTGGTCATCGACCGTGCACAGGTAACCCAGGCACACGTTGGCGAGCTTGCGCCGTCCCGCCTGTTCCGTCGTTGGCGCATACGGCGCGCCGACGCGGTGGCGAGAGTAGGCGTCCGCGAATTCCCCGCGCAGCATGCGCGCCAATGCCGCGACCAGAAAATCGCGCGCCGCGACGATTCCGTCGACGTCGATTGTTTCCGTCAATGCGGCGACATAAGCCGCGTCCGGAAGCGTGAGCGCGAGTCCGATGAGCGCCGGATCGTGGTCGCGATCGGCAAGAAGCGAGCGCACGACTTGTGATAGGGCGGGCGGCACGGCAAGCGCGTGCTTGTCGCGGTAATCCTCCGCAAGCGAGAGCATTGCGCGAACGAAACTGCGCTGCGCTGCATCCCAACGGTTCACCGGGTCGCTGTCGTGAGCGGCAAGAAACGCGAGATCGGAACCGGTGCAGTCGTAGTCGAGTATCACCGGCGCCGAGAATCCCCGCAGCAGCGACGGCACCGGCATCGCCGGAACATCGACGAAGCGGAAGGTTTGTGATGGCTGGCGCAAATGCAGGATGCAGGTGCCGCCCGTTGCCAGGGGCTGGCCTTCGAGCTTTAGCGGCAGGTCGCGGCCGTCCGGCCCGACCAGTCCAACAGCGATGGGAATGTGGAACGGCAGCTTGATAGGCTGACCGGGCGTCGGAGGCGTTCTTTGCGAGACCGTCAGCGAGTAGGTCGAAGTTGTTGCATCGTATTGGCCGGTCGCGGTCAAGACCGGCGTTCCCGCCTGGCTGTACCAGAGCCTGAACTGGCCGAGATCCACGCTCGAGGCATCCTGCATGGCCTGGATGAAATCGTCGCACGTGACTGCGCATCCGTCGTGGCGCTGGAAATAGATATCGATGCCGCGCCGGAACCGCTCTGGCCCCAGCAGCGTGTGCTGCATGCGGATTACCTCGGCGCCTTTTTCGTACACCGTCGCCGAATAGAAATTGTTGATCTCCAGGTATTCGTCAGGGCGCACGTTGTGCGCCATGGGTCCGGCGTCCTCGGGGAACTGCTCGCGCCGCAGGTAGTCGATCGCGGCGATGCGCTCGACCGCGCGCGAGTTGAGGTCGCTCGAAAATTCCTGGTCACGGAATACGGTAAGTCCCTCCTTCAGCGACAACTGGAACCAGTCGCGGCAGGTCACGCGGTTGCCGCTCCAGTTGTGGAAGTACTCATGGCCGATCACGCCTTCGATCGCGGCGTAGTCGTCGTCGGTCGCCGTCGCCGGATTGGCGAGAACGAGGCGGCTGTTGAATATGTTGAGGCCCTTGTTCTCCATGGCCCCCATGTTGAAGTCGTCGGCACAGAAGATCATGAACGTGTCGAGGTCGTACTCGAGGCCGAAGCGCTGCTCGTCCCACGCGAACGCACGTTGCAGCGACTCCATTGCGTGACGGCAGCGCGGCAGGTTCTGCGCCGTGGAAAAAATCCTGAGCTCGATATGCCGGCCGGATTTCGAAGTGAAGGTGGCATCGAGCGACGCCAGGTCGCCGGCGACGAGTGCGAACAGGTACGACGGCTTAGGGAACGGGTCGTGCCACTGCGCAAAATGGCGGCCGTGGTCAAGCTCTCCCTGTGCCACCAGATTGCCGTTGGACAGCAGTACGGGATATCGGGCGCGGTCCGCGCGCAACGTCACCGTGTAGCGCGTGAGGACGTCCGGTCGATCAGGGAAATACGTGATGCGGCGGAAGCCCTCGGGTTCGCACTGCGTGCAGAACACGCCCGATGACAGGTACAGCCCTTCCAGCGCGACGTTGGCGGCCGGCGCGATTTCTGAATGCACGATCAGCGTTCCCGAGGCCGGCGGATCGCGCAGCGTCAGCGTGCGCGCATCCATTTGGATCCGGTCCGCGGCAAGTGTCTCGCCCGCGAGCTCCACGCGGACACCCTTCTGCTGTTCGCCGTCTAGGACCAGCGCCGCGCGGGCGTCCTCGGGTGCGGCGTCGGGATTGCGCCTGAACGTGAGCTTGGCGGTCACCCGAGTGTTGGCGGCATCCAGGTCGACCGTCAGGTCCAGCGCATCCACGAGGAACGCCGGAGGACGATAGTCGAGGCGGCGCCTGAGGAGGGCGCCGCCGTCGCGTGGCAGCATGGCCGCTTGGCTTCGCTGGACTAAGCCCGACGACCTATTTCACCTCGAGCAATTCGACGTCGAACATGAGCGTCGCATTGGGCGGAATCACGCCGCCCGCGCCGCGAGCGCCATAGCCCATGTCGGGCGGGATGATCAGCGTGCGCTGCCCGCCAACCTTCATGCCCGCCACGCCTTGGTCCCAACCCTTGATCACGCGGCCCCCACCCAACGGGAAGTCGAACGGCTTGCCGGCGTCGCGGGAGCTGTCGAACTTGCTCCCCTTCTTGTCAGGTTTGGAAGGGTCATAAAGCCACCCGGTGTAATGGACAACGACAACTTTCCCGGCCGTAGCTTCCGTTCCAGTTCCTTGTTTTACATCTATTTTTTGCAGTTCAGTAGGCATGGCATCCAACTTGCTTGCTCCTTGGGTAGGCGTGGGTGACGACGTGCTTTGGGCACTGGCCGAGGGAATCACGATGATTCCAAGAGCTATGGTAGCCAATAGCGCGAAGACGAATGTGGTCCGCGAGAATGTAGGACATACGGAAACGCCGGATACAGCGACATGACTCGACATGTATGGGTCCTTTGCCAAATAAGTGATTGAAAAGTCGGCCCGGGAACATCTGCCCCCAGGGTCAATGCAACGAATTGTAGCCGACGGCTGTCTAGGTTTTGCGCGGCCGCGAGAATTGGTCTATAAATGCCGGTCCTGCTACCGAATCATACGCAGGTTCCGATAGCTCCCGACGCAACTGTCCTTTCAGTACCATTGCATCAAATACGCAAGGATGCACTGCATATCGCCATGTTCGGCTTTTTGACCCCCGGAACCAAGGAATCGATCGATCCGCTGGCCTCCCCCAAGGCGGTTTCGGCGTGGCTGCGGCAATTGCCGGCGCTCGATGTCGTCGGCCGCCAACAACAGGTGATGCGCGCCTTCGAAGCGATGAAGGCGTCGCGCAAGCCGTGCGACATCTCGCGGGTCCAGGCCATCGAATACCTGGACGCGGCATTGGGCGCCGATCGTCGCCAGCTTACCAAGCAGTATGTCGAGAACTACGACAGCGCACCCAAGCTCGCGGAGCGCATCTGGCAATCGATCTACGATCTTTCGCAGGGCTTCATCTACGCTTATCAGGCGGCGCTGGAGGAAGCGCTGCGACAGTCCGCCAACGCGCGCTGGAAGAGTTTGGCGCCGTTGTTGTTCGCGCGCCTGACGCACTACTACGGCACCGATGCCAAGCTTCGCGTGTTCCGCTTCGAGCGCTGGATTCCCGGCAAGTGGGTCGAGTTGCACCGCGTCTACCTGCGGGCTGCTGAGCTCGGACTCGATCGCGTGGCGGCAACGCTTGGCAACGGCGGGCAGAACACGACGCAGTGGACCATTGAGCAGGAATACGTCTACGTCCTCCTGATCCATCAGCTCAACACCGGAAACATGTCGCCGCCCCAGCTCGACTGGGCGACCGCGCAGCTTCGGGCGTGGAGCCGGCGTCTGCAGATCGATGCCGTGCCGCGTTCGCTCGAAGGATTCTTCGTCGACATCGCCGGCCGGTCGGGCCTGGGCCGGCGCACCGGCAACGATGCAGGTTCCATGTTGCGCTACATTGACACGACGCCGCTGTCCGAGCAGCTCGATCGCGCGATTGCCGCGCTGCGCCAGGTCGAGGCAACGGACCAGGGTCCCGCCGCGCAGATCAACCAGCAGCGCATCGCCATCCTCGAGAAGGTTGCGCCGGCGCTGGCGCCCAACCTCAATGCCGAGATGCGCCGCGATCGCCGTATCGAATGCGCGATCACCGCGAAAGTGCGCATCGGGCTCTCGCGGATATGCCAGGAGCTGTCGCAGAAGGACACCGGCATCTCGCTTCCTGACGCCGCCAGCACGCACGAGCAAATCGAGGTTTTCGCCGTCAACGACGGCTCGCGCGCGCAACGGCGCGTGCCGGACGAGCACGACTCGCTCGCCATGAGCCTTTCCTCGTTCTCCGACCCGATGTGGCAGGTCAGGGACCGCAGCGTCGCGGGTTTGCGCATCGCGGCGTCCGGCGGCATTGGGCAAAGTCTCGCGCTGGGCGCGCTCGTCGCCGTCAAGCAGTCGGACTTGAGCGACTGGGTCCTTGGCGTCGTGCGTCGCATGAGCAAGGTCAGCAACGACGAGGTCGAGGCCGGCATGTCGATCATCGCAGACCGTCTCGTGCCGGTGACGCTGCACGCGGTGCGCCACGCCAAGGACGACATGGGTTTCATCGTCGACGGCATCGACATTTCGACGATGGGCGCGCGCTTCCACGGACTTTATCTGCCGCCGCCGTCGCGGCCGGACAAGCCGCTTTCGGTAAAAACGCTGATCATTCCCACGCAGGAATACAGCGAAGGCCGCAACGTGATCCTGACCACCGGCCGTTCCGTGTACACCGTCGCGCTCCGGCATCTGGTGGAACAGCGCGCCGAATGGAGCTGGTCCGCGATTCAGATCGTCGAGAAGAAGTCTCGCGTCTGACGGACGGAGAGTCCGGCTGTAGCGGTCCGGCGCTACGAGGTCGCGGACACGTCTTTAAATAGCCATTCGGCGATCCGGGGCCAGATATATTTACCCGGCCCTCTGCGCAGGAACCCGAAATGGCCGAGGCGGCGGTGTCCCAGGCTAGCCGGTGTGACCGTTTCCCGCACGGCAACAAGGTTTGGAAACATCGCAAGGAGCCGTTCCGCGGCTTTCGGTGGCGCGAACGCGTCGTCGCTTATGGAAAGCGCGAGCGTTTCTGCCCGGAATTCCGCGTAACGGTGTAGGTGCGGCCCGAACCGGTGTGCGTCTGCTTGCGTTCGCACCAATGATGGCTGAAGCCGTCCCGCCCAATCGAGAGCGACCTGGCGCGGTAGGTCTTCGCCCAGTCTGAACATTCGTCCGGGAAAGAAGCCGGCAATCCAGGTTACGGCGGGCATGAACGTGTGCCACACCAGGAAAAGGAGCCAGCGCCACTTAGCATGATAATCACGCCAATAGCCCGTGTGTGCCCCGAGAAACACGCTTCGAGACAGCCGGCCTGCGCCGGGTGCGGCGCCGATCATCAACGTGCCGACGCTATGGGCTACCGCGGACAACGGCAGGCCAGGATAGGCACTGCCGGCGACCACCAACGCAGCGCCTATGTCGTAAACGGCCCAGTCGTCCATGCCGCTGGCCATCCTGCGCAGGCTGCCGACGCGCGATGTTCCAATGCCCCGGTAGTCGAAAGTCAGTACCGCCGCGCCGCGGATGACGAGATATCGCGCGAGGCCATAGTAGAACCGCGCGGGGATGCCTGCGCCGCATACAATCACGACGGCCGTTGACGGCGTCATTTGACCGCGCGCAGGTTCGAACCACATCCCTCGAAGGCGCACTCCGTCATCCGCCGTGAACTCGACGGGGCGCTCGTCGACCGTTACGGTAGAATTCGTGCCTTGCATTCGGCCTCTTGTGGGCACACCGGTGGAGCCGGCCCCTTGACGCCTAAATAGGGAGCTGTAAATGTCGCTCGCCCGCGCCTTCGCGAGTGCTTGGATTATAGCGGTTGTCCCCGGAGGGTTGTCCGCCACGCTGACTCCCAGCGTGTCGCGGAAGGAGGCAATCTGTGACTAGTCAACATTCCCCGACATGAGATCAGAAACGGTCACGCCTGTCCCATCGCGCCGCGAACTGATTCGGGAGGTTCACGTTTTCGCGAAAGCAGATACCACGCGGGGCGTTGCACTGTTTCTTCTGGACCTCGGTCTTTACGCCGCGGCGATGGCAGGCGTTTTGTTCCTGTCCTCACTGTGGGCGAAGGTTGCGAGCAGCATCTCTGCCGGCATGGTGCTCGGGCGGATGTTTTCGCTCGCGCACAATGCCGCCCACGAGAACATCGTCAACGGCCAGCGGCTCAATCGCTTTATGGCGATTGTCCTGTTCACTCCGATCTTCTACAACTATCGGCTGTGGGTATACGAGCACCACACGCTGCACCATCCATTTCCGAATGACACGAAGTCTGACGCGTACACGCCTTACAGCAAGCAGGAATATGACGCACTGCCGGCGTGGCGCCGCGCATTGGAACGTTTCTACCGCGCGCCCACGGTAATCGGCTGGGGTATCTACTACATTGTCGAGCGGCATTTCTCGACAAAGATCTACCCACCGGCGTATGTCCCACCGCGACTGCGACCCGGCGCTTACTGGAACACCGCACTGCTCGCGGTCTACGCCGCGGCATTGTTCGCACTGCTGATCGCTGCGCCGCATTACGCCACAAACCTGACGTCACCCGCAGCCCTCCTGCTCGGCTTCGCGTTGCCGTTCCTGGTGTTCGAGATCCACGACGGCTTCGCGCTCTACGTTCAGCACACCGATCCAAGAATCCCTTGGTTCAAAGACGATGTCGATCGCAGTGCCGAAGGGCGTACCGAGTTCCTGTCGGTGCACATGGAAGTGCCGCGATTTATGGGATGGTTCTACCACGACACATTTGCGCATCCCGTGCACCACCTTCACCCGAAGATACCTTGCTACCATGCCTACAAGGCCCAACGATTGCTGGACGCGCGCCTTGGCTCCGCTGCGGTCATCAGCAAGTTTGGGGTTTCCTGGCTGCTAGACACCACGCGACGCTGCAAGCTCTACGATTGGGACAATCATCAATGGCTTGCCTTCGACGGTAAGGCCACTACAGGGCCCCTCCGTATCTCCCAGCATGCGGGAGGTCGCGATGTGGCGCGCGCGTTGGCGCAATCGAGGCTCGCCCGTAGCCGCGCAAAACCAGCCACAAGCTCGCGTTAACGCCGATTTGCTCGCCATCTAGTCGGTTGGGCGGAACTTGAGCGTCAATGAGCGCTGGAACAGGTCCGCGCGCTCCGGGCGCGGCAGCGGCGACGACTTGAGGATGGCCCGCTGCACAGCATCGTCGTAGGCACGCACGCCGCTCGATTTCCTCAACTGCGCGTCGATGATTTCTCCCGTCGGCAGCTGCACGACCTCGAAGATCGCCTCCGGGTTGCCGGCCATGTCCGGCGGCACGATAACGTTGCCCCGGACCTTGGCCTGGATGCTGCGGATCCAGTCGGCCTCTGCCTTCGCGCGCTGTGTCGACTGCTGCGTGCGGGACTGCGCATCGCGTTCGGCCCGGGCCCGCGCGTCGGCTTCGTTTTCCGCCTGCGCGCGCATGGCCTCGGTTTCGCGTTGCTGACGCGCGCGCGTCTCCTGCTGCTTGGCATCGAGCTTCTTCTTCTCCTCGGCCTTCTGGCGTTCCAGCGCTTCCTGCTGCGCGCGGTTTTTCGCTTCCTCCTCGCGGCGGAGGGCTTCGGCTTTCTTCTTCCGCTCCTCATCGGCCCGCGCCTTGCGCGCAATGTCCGCCGCGGGATCGGGCTTTTCTACCTTGGGTTCCGGAGGTGTGACCGCAGGAGGCGTGGCGGGAACGGGCTGCGGTGACACTTTAGGTTCGGGCTGCGGAATCGGCGTGGGCGCAGGCGCAGGCGCAGGCGCGGGCTGAGGCGGTGCCGCGGTTGCCTGGGTCTTGGACGGTGGCGCATAGAGTTCGGCCGTGACCGCCTCGGGCTTCCGGTTCTGCCAGCGGACCGAAAAGATCAGCACGGCGACAAACGCGCCCTGCACCAGAAGCGCCAGCGCAAGCGCCAGCCACTTGCCGCTGACCTCGCGGGGCGTGCGCGGCCTCTCGGATTTGCGCACCGGCGGCTAGCTTCCGGTCGGGCGGGCGAGGAGGCCGACCTTCTTCACGCCGTTGCGCTGCAGGAGGTCGAGGACGCCAAGCACGTCTTCGTAGCGCGCGCCTTTGTCGGCGGCGATGACCACCGGTTGCTCCTGCTTCGCCTGCCTCGCCACGATGCGCGCGACGAGTTCCTCGCGAGTGATCCTAACCGCGGGCGCATTCGCGACCGCCTGGTCGCGCAGCATCAGCGACTGGTCGCTTCTTAGCGTGACTTCGAACGGCTGCGCCGGCGTCACGAGCTTGCTCCCCACCGACGGCAATTCGATTTCGCCGGGGGAAACCAGTGGTGCGGTGACCATGAAGATCACGAGCAGGACGAGCATTACGTCGATGTACGGCACGACGTTGATCTGGTTGATCGACTTGCGGGCGCGGCGCATGTCAGTGCCCGCCTGGCCGACCGAACGGCACTGAGCGCCCCCTTTGGGGGCAGCGAGCGCAGTGAGCGTCGGGGTCGTTCATCTCGGTGCCCGCACGGCCGCCCGTAGGGCACAGTGCGCCCCCTTGGGGGCAGCGAACGCAATGAGCGTGGGGGTCGTTCATATCAGCTTTGGCGTTGGAGGATGTTCGAGAACTCCTCGATGAACGACTCGTAGCGGACGGCGAGCCGGTCGACATCATGCGTATAGCGGTTGTACGCGACGACCGCGGGGATGGCCGCGAACAAGCCGATGGCCGTGGCGATCAGCGCCTCGGCGATGCCGGGCGCGACGTTGGCCAGCGTGGCCTGGCTGACGTTCGCCAATCCGCGAAAGGCGTTCATGATGCCCCACACCGTGCCGAACAGCCCGATGTAGGGCGACACGGAGCCGACCGTGGCCAGCCCGGCCAAGTGTCCTTCGAGCGCGTCGATTTCGCGCTGGTACGCCGCGCGCATCGCCCGCCGCGCGCTGTCCAGCGTCGTGATCGAAGCGCTGCCCTGCTTGCGATGCTTGGAAAACTCGCGGAATCCAGCGCTGAAGATGTGCTCCATTCCGCTGCCGGTTCGCGACTGGGCCATGCGTTGATAGAGGTCTGTGAGGTCGCCACCTTTCCAGAACTCGTCCTCGAACATATCCGTGTCGCGCGCCGCGCGGCGCAGCTGGAACATCTTGAGGAAAATCTGCCACCACGACCACAGCGACAGGAAGACCAGCAGGGCCAGCACGGCCTGCACGACGAACGAAGCCTGGGTCACCAGCGTGATGAAAGAGAGATCGGTATGCAGGTTCAAGCGGCTATCTCCAGGTGCTGCACGAGGACTGCGGGCATTCGCACGGGGCGCCAGCGCGCCGCATCGAGGCACGCCAGCGTGATCAGCGCCGACGTCACGACGTCGGCGCCGCGAAGGACCTGCTGCCGCGCCTTGAGGGTCGATGCCCCGACCTTGGCGGGTTCGACCGTGACGTCGAGCGCATCGTTCAATCGCGCCGACAGGTGGAAGTCGATTTCGCAGCGGTGGACAACGAACACCACGCCGTGGTCCCGTTCGAACGCGGCGAGCGGGAATCCCAGCGCCGAAAGCCATTCGGTGCGGGCGCGTTCCATGAATTTCAAATAGTTCGCGTAGTACACGACGCCGGCGGCATCGGTGTCCTCGTAGTAAACGCGGACGGGGAAGCGGAAGGGTTGCTTGCCTCCCGCGATCATTCGGGAAAGAGTTCCCCGGCCGCACCAGGCGTCGGCGGCGAAAGGCCGAAGTGGCGGTACGACAGCGCGGTGGCGACGCGGCCGCGCGACGTTCGCTGCAGGTAGCCCTGCTGGATCAGGAACGGCTCCAGCACGTCCTCGATGGTATCGCGCTCCTCGCCGATGGCGGCGGAGAGGTTGTCCACGCCTACTGGGCCGCCGGCGAATTTCTGCAACACCGTCTGGAGGAGCTTACGGTCCATGACGTCCAGCCCAGCGCCATCGATGTCGAGCATCGATAGTGCGGCGTCGGCGACATTGCGCGTGATTTCACCGTCCGCCTTCACTTCCGCGAAATCGCGCACGCGCCGCAGCAGGCGGTTGACGATGCGCGGCGTGCCGCGCGAGCGGCGCGCGATCTCAAGCGCGCCTTCGGGATCGAGCACGATGTCGAGCAAAGTTGCCGACCGTTTCACTATGCGTGTCAGTTCCTCCGCCGAATAGAATTCGAGGCGCGCCACGATGCCGAACCGGTCGCGCAGGGGGTTGGTGAGCATGCCCGCACGCGTGGTTGCGCCGACCAGCGTGAATGGAGGCAGGTCGAGCTTGACGCTGCGCGCGGCCGGGCCTTCCCCGATCATGATGTCGATCTGGAAATCCTCGAGCGCCGGATAGAGTATTTCCTCGACAATCGGCGACAGGCGGTGGATCTCGTCGATGAACAGGACATCGTGCGGCTCGAGGTTGGTGAGCAGCGCAGCGAGATCGCCCGGGCGCTCCAGCACCGGGCCGGACGTCTGGCGCAAGTTGACGCCGAGCTCGTACGCGATGATGTGCGACAGCGTCGTCTTGCCCAGCCCCGGCGGCCCGAACAGCAGCACGTGGTCCAGTGCCTCGTTGCGTTTTTTCGTCGCCGCTATGAAGATCGCCAGCTGTTCCCGTATTTTCTCCTGCCCGACGTACTCCGCCAGGCCGCGCGGGCGAAGCGCGCGTTCGATGACCTCTTCGTGCACACCGGCGATCTTGGCGCCGATGACGCGATTGAGTTCGTCGTTTTCGATCATGGGAACGGGATTGAGGACACGCGGGGCGGATGAAAAGCGACCATGATGCATGCTACCGCAAATCGCGCGGTGCTCTAGGCCTTGGCCAGCAACTTGAGCGCCTGGCGGATGCCGTCGCCGACCGCTACGCCATCAGGCAATCTCTTGACCGCGGCAACCGCCTCGCGATCGCTGTAACCCAGCGCCAGCAGCGCGTGGAGGATGTCACTCGATGCTGGAGGCGCCCGGAACACGCCGACCGTGGCCGTCAGGTCGACGCCCAGCTTGTCCTTCAATTCCAGCAGCAGCCGTTCCGCGGTCTTCTTGCCGATGCCCGGAATCTTGATGAGGCGCCCGCTGTCCTGCATCGTCACGGCCTGCGCCAGCTCGGCCACCGACAAGCCCGACAGCACAGACAGCGCTGTGCGCGCGCCAACTCCCGTGATCTTCAGGAGTTGCCTGAACGCGCGGCGCTCGCTGTCGCTGCCGAAGCCGAACAGCAGATGCGCGTCCTCGCGGACCACCAGGTGTGTCCAGAGCGTCACGCGCTCGCCGGTGCCAGGAAGGTTGTAGAACGTGCTCATGGGGACATCGACCTCGTACGCCACGCCCTGCACATCGAGCAGCAGTTGCGGAGGATTTTTCTCGAGGAGGATGCCGGAGAGACGACCAATCATGGTCCGCAATTATGGCATGCGCCGCATCGCGTGCAGGCAAACCGCGAACGTTCAAATTGCGCGACGATCGCGTCGGTGCGGAGCGGGCCGTCCGCCTGCGGGCTCAGCTGCCGCCAATCATGTCGTCGGGTTCGTGATTCGCCGCGCAACGGGCAGTCAACACACGACTTCCCGATGCGCGACGCACGCACCGCGCCGACGGCGGCAGATTCGCCCGTAGCCGGACGACCCGCTCCGCGCAGCGATGCCAGCCGCCGCGTTGTCGCCACGCGTCGAATCGCGGGGGTCAGCGCCATGCCAGTGCGACGTAGGTCGCGCCGGCCGTCGCGGGTGGCGCGGCAAGCGAAGTCTTGTCTTGACGAGCGTCGACGCGCCGGGTACCCGCAGGCAGGCGCCTGCGACCTCCGGGCACTGGCATGGCGCTGACCTCCGCGATGAAAATTGATGGAGATCAGTGAGGGAGCAGCGCGAGATGTTCGCGCACGGCGTGCAGCGACGGAAGTACCAACGGCGCCCGGTCTAGAAGGCTTGGCGACGGCGCGTGCAGGTCGGGCACCATGATCGGCATCATTCCCGCGGCCAGGGCCGCGCGCACACCGGGCTCGGAATCCTCGAGCACGACGCAATCTTCAGGCGCGACGGATAGGCGCGAGGCCGCAAGCAGAAAAATGTCCGGCTCGGGCTTGCCGCGCTCGACTTCGTTGCCGCCGACCAGCGCCGCAAAGCGCTGCAGGAGCCCTTGCTGCGTGAGTTGCGCCTCGGCCCGGTCCCGGCGTGTTGACGTCGCGACCGCACGCACGACGTCGCTCTGTTCCAGCCATTCGAGCAACTCGCAAAGGCCAGGCTTTTGCGCGACGCCGTCGCGCGCGACGATGGCGTCGAATACGGTGAGGCACGTCGCCGTTAGCTGCTCCACAGGATAGGACGGCCCGTAATGCTCGCGCAGCATTTCGCGGCAATCCCGGTAGTTGCGCCCGATCATTGACGGCAGCAGGCCGAGATCGAATTCGACGCCGATGGCGGCCGCGGCATCGCGCCACGTCCGCGGACCCAGTGATTCGGTGTCGAGCATCAGCCCGTCCATGTCGAAGATCACGGCAACCGGGCGCGTCGAAGGGCGGCGCGCCTTCATCGGGCCAGACGTCCTCTGCGCATCGACCCGCCGGCACCACGCAGCAGGCCGGCGCCGACACTGCCGTGCGCATGACAAATCGCGCATGCCAACGCATCCGCGGCGTCGGGCGACGGGGTTCCGGACAACTGCAGCAGCCGCCTTACCATTTCCTGCACCTGTGTCTTGGCGGCGCGGCCTTTTCCCACCACTGCCTGCTTGACCTGGCCCGCCGTGTATTCGTGCACGGGCAGACCCGCCAGGACGGCCGCGGCGATGGCGGCGCCGCGCGCCTGGCCCAGCAGCAGCGTCGAATTGGGATTGATGTTAACGAATACTTTCTCCACTGCGACCTCACCGGGGGATTCACTCGCGATCAGGTGCGCGAGATCGCGCGCGATGATCCCGAGCCGCACCGACAGGCTGTCGCCGCTCGCGCGAATGCAGCCGCTGGTCACGTACGTCAGTGTTTGGCCCTGCTGGATGATGATGCCGAAACCCGTGACCCGCAGCCCGGGATCGATCCCGAGGATGCGCCGCACCGGCGCGACCGTGGTCACGGCACGCGTGCTATGCCTCGGCGATCAGTGCAGACGTATAGACCTCCTGCACGTCGTCGAGTGACTCGAGCGCGTCGAGCAGCTTTTGCATCTTCGCTGCGTCATCGCCGGCCATTTCGATCTCCGTCGCCGGCTTCATGGTGACTTCGGCGAACGCAGGCGTGAAGCCAGCCTTGGCGAGGGCGTCCTTGATCGTCACGAAATCGTAAGGACCGGTGACCACTTCGATGCTGCCGTCGTCGTGGTTGACGATGTCCTCGGCGCCGACATCCAATGCGGCCTCCATCAGCTTGTCTTCGCTGGTACCGGGCGCAAAGAGCAACTGGCCGCAGTGCTTGAACAGAAATGCGACGGAACCGTCGGTGCCCAGGTTGCCGCCAAATTTGGAGAAGGCGTGCCGCACGTCGGCGACGGTGCGCGTCTTGTTGTCGGTCATGCAGTCGACGATCACCGCGGCGCCGTTGATGCCGTAGCCTTCGTAGCGTATTTCCTCATAGTTCACGCCTTCGAGATCACCCGCTCCGCGCTTGGCCGCGCGCTCGATGGTGTCCTTCGGCATGTTCTGGCTGTAGGCCTTGTCTATGGCCAGGCGCAGCCGCGGATTCATTGACGGGTCGGCGCCTCCCAAACGGGCCGCGACCGTGATTTCCTTGATGAGGCGCGTGAATATCTTGCCGCGCTTGGCGTCGGTCGCGGCCTTCTTGTGCTTGATGTTCGCCCACTTGCTGTGCCCGGCCATGATGTGCGGCGGTTGCCCGCGCCGTTTCCAGAATAGAAAGACGAATTATATCCGCTAGATCAAGCCTTGCTGGGACAGGAATTGCCGCAGCACCTTGAGGCGCACTTCGGCATCGTTGATTTCAAGCATGCTCTGCTTGATCGACAGCGGCAACGGCAGAATTTCGGCCAACCGGTAACCGACCCAGGACGCGTCGCCGAAGTCGCGCTCCGCCGGGAAATTCTGCGGACCGACACGGCTGGCGACTAGCTCGAGCAGTTTGGCGAGCGGGGCATATTCCTCGGCCAGCGGTAGCGGCGGTTCCGGCACGAGGGCAATCACATCGCCCTGGATGAGCCCGGAAGCGGTGACGGCGTGGCCTTGCACCTGGAAGCGCGCTTCGCCACGGGTGGCGACTTGGAGTATGCCCACCTGCGGCATGTCGAAATCGACGATCCGCGCGCAAGTGCCGACGTTGGCGAATTCGGGCGTGGCGCCGCGGGTCGACGCAACTTCTTCGCCCCGCGTGATCAAGCACACGCCGAACGCGCTGCCGTCCCTGATGCAGGCCTTGGCCATCGCGATATAGCGCTGCTCGAAGATCTTGAGCGGCAGCAGGCCGCCGGGAAAGAGGACGGTCGACAGCGGAAACAACGGCAGCGCGACCGGCTGCCGCTCCGCGACCGCCTTGGCGAAGGGCCACATCACACGGATCGCGAAGCCGGGGCGGGTGTTGCGGCGCGATCGTCCCCCCATCGCGGCACGAGCTCATGCGGCACGTGCAACTGGTCCAGGACGCGCGCGACGACGAAGTCGATGATGTCGGCAACGCTGCGTGGCCGCGTGTAAAAGCCGGGCGCGGGCGGCAGGATCACGGCGCCGGCATGCGCGAGCTTGCTCATGTTGTCGAGGTGTATCGACGACAGCGGTGTCTCGCGCGGCACCAGCACGAGCGGCCGGCGCTCCTTCAACATGACGTCGGCGGCGCGTTCGATCAGGTTGTCGGCCAGGCCGTGTGCTATCGCGGCCAGCGTCCCCATGCTGCAGGGACACACGGCCATCGCATCGGCCGGATTGGAGCCGGAAGCGACGGGTGCCAGCCAATCCTCGCGCGCGAACACGGTGAGCTGGCCGTCGCGTGCACCAAAGCGCTCGCTGAACAGGCGCGCGGCCTCGCGCGGCTGCGGGGGAAGGACAAGGTCGCACTCGTGCTTCGCGACGACCTGTGCCGCGGACGAATAGAGCAGGTAAACGCGGCACCGCGCCGCAAGCAGGCATTCGAGCAGGCGCAGGCCGTACGGCATGCCCGAGGCGCCCGTGAAAGCCAGCGTGATTGTCTGGGGCGGATTCATCCGGGGATTGTAGCGTCGCGGATCATGACTCCGGGCCCGTATGCAACTCGCGATGGCGCGTCAGCACCTGATAGCGAGGTGAGAATGCGCGCGCCAGGCGTTCCACGAGGTAGACGGAACGGTGTCGACCACCAGTACAGCCGATCGCGACGGTGAGGTAATTGCGATTATCGCGCGCATAGTCGGGAAGCCAGCTGGCGACAAAATGGTAGATGTCCGCGTACATCCGCTCGACTTCGGGATAACTCTCCAGGAATTGCACCACCGGACCGTCGTGGCCGGTCAAGGGCGCAAGTGCCGGCTCGTAGTACGGATTGGGCAGGCAACGCACGTCGAAGACATTGTCGGCATCCAGCGGGACTCCGTGCTTGAATCCGAACGACTCGAACAGCAGCGTGAGCCGCGACGGATCAACCGAAATGAAATCCTTGATCCAGCCACGCAGTGCCGCCGCGGAAAGATCGCTGGTGTCGAAGGCGAAGCCCTGCTGTCGCGCATCGGCGAGCAGCGCGCGCTCGTACTCGATGGCCTCGGTCAGCGTGCGTTCGTTGCTCGAAAACGGATGTCTGCGGCGGGTCTCCGAAAAGCGCTTGACCAGCGTGTCGGTCTTGGCGTCGAGATAAAGGAAACGCACCGTCCATCCGGCGTCCCGCAGCGCGCTGATCGATTCGCCCAACAGCGGCAACCCGGGTCCGGTCTTGACGTCGAGCGCGACGGCGACGCGCTCCTGTCCGCTCCGCGCAAGGTACTCTGCGGTCTCCGCGAGCAGCGACGGCGGAAGGTTGTTGACCGAGTAATAGCCCGAATCCTCGAGCGCGGCGAGGGCCACGCTTTTGCCGGACCCCGAAACGCCGCCGATCAGCAGCAGGTCCATGCGGATTCGTGCCCGCGGCGCTCAATGCCCACCGGCCAGTGCCAGTCAGTCGCCATCTTCCATCAGCTTCTGCTGCCGCTCGATGAACTCCTTGGTGCTGTCGATGCCGCGCTGGTTGAGCACGAAATTGCGCACGGCCGCTTCGACGAGCACGGCGAGGTTGCGTCCGGCCGCCACCGGAATCGTGACCTTGCGAATGGGAACGGACAGCACGTCCTGGTAGGTCGCGTTGACCTGCAGGCGGTCGAGTTCGGTGAACGCTTCGTGGCCGTGGTCCTCGAGGTGAACCAGCAGCTTCAGCAGTTTGCGGGGACGGACGGCGGTCTCGCCGAAGATCGTGCGGATATTGAGCACACCGATTCCACGCACTTCAAGGAAATCGCGCAGCACGGCGGGGCAGCGGCCCTCGATGGTGTCGGGGGAGATGCGAAACAGCTCGACGATGTCATCGGCGACGAGCCCGTTGCCGCGGGAAATGAGCTCGAGTGCCAATTCGCTCTTGCCGATCGCCGATGCACCCGTGATCAGCACGCCCATCTCCAGGACATCGAGGAACACCCCATGCAACGTCGTCGATTCCGCCAGCACCCGGGCCAGGTACAGCCGGAACACATCGACGATGTGCGGCGACGGCTGCGGGGACGTGAACAGCGCGATGTGGTGCGCATTGCACCGGTCGAGCAGGTTCTGCGGCATCGGCTCGTCGTTGGCGACGACAACGGCCACGAGTTCCGGCGTGAACAGGCGATTGAGCGACCTGTCCTGTTCGTCCTGGGGCAGGCTGCGCAGGTAGGCGGCCTCGGCGGCGCCGAGGATCTGGATGCGAAACGGGTGGATGAAATTCATGTGCCCCACCTGGCCGACGGTGGGTTTCAACGCGGAATCGCCTGACAGCACGCGGCTGCCGCCCTGCTTGCCTCCCCGCCAGACGAGGCCCAGTCGTTCGCGGTTGTCCGCGAGCAGCCGATCCACGCTGACCTGGCGGATCACCGCCCCGTCGCTGATCATGACGGCTGCCAGTTCCGGAACAGCGAGGCGAGTTCGTCGGCGCTGCCCGCGGCGGCAAGTTGATCGCGAAAGGTCCGCTCCGAAAACATCTGCGCCAATTCGGACAGCAGTTGCAGGTGCAGGTCGGTTGCCTTCTCCGGCACGAGCAGCACGAACACCTGCGACACCGGCTTGCCGTCGGGAGCATCGAAGGGAATCGCCGTCTTGAGCCTGGCGAACGCTCCGCGCGCATCGGTGAGGCCGCGAATGCGCCCATGCGGGATCGCGATTCCCTGCCCTAATCCGGTCGAGCCCAGTTTTTCCCTGGCGGCGAGGCTGCCGGCGATGCTTTGCGCGTCCAGCGCGCCATCCGCCGCGAACAGCTTGCCGGCCGCCTCGAACAGGCGCGGCTTGGTCGGCACGTCGAGATCCAGCGCGATGTTGGCCGCGGGCAGCAGTTCGGCGATCCGGTTCATCGGACGAGGGGCAAGCCTGCGGGACGCTTCAATCTGCCGGCGCGATTCCCGGCTCCGCAGAACCGAGCGAGCGTTCGATCGAGCCCCTATCCAGGCGATGTGCCGACAGTTTTTCCTTGTGCCTCACGACCTGACGGTCGAGCTTGTCCGCGAGAGAATCGATCGCGGCATACATGTCGGCGTCGGTCGATTCCGCGTGGATGTCCTTGCCCCGCAGGTGCACATTCGCCTCGACCGTCTGTCGCAGCTTGTCCACCGACAGCACCACGTTCACGTCGATCAGGTGATCGAAGTGTCGCGTCACGCGATCCATCTTGGCCACCACATAGGCGCGGATCGCGGGCGTGATATCCAGGTGAATGCCGGTGAGGTTCAAATTCATCAAGCTCTCCTTTCGAGTAGTGCTCGAAGGCTGTGAATGCGCACGCCCTGGCTACGGGACCTTGCGCAGGTTGATGGGAGGAATCGACAGCGCCTCCCGGTACTTGGCGATGGTGCGCCGCGCCACAATGATGCCCTGTTCTCCCAGGACATCGGCAATCCGGCTGTCGGTCAGCGGCGACTTCGGGTCCTCGGCGCCCACCAGCTGCTTGATCAACGCGCGTATGGCGGTGGCCGAAGCCGCGCCTCCGGAGTCGGTCGCGACGTGGCTGCCGAAGAAATACTTGAGTTCGAACGTGCCGCGCGGGGTCAGCATGTACTTCTGCGTGGTGACCCGCGAAATCGTCGACTCGTGCAGCGTGAGCATGTCGGCGATTTCGCGCAGCACCATCGGGCGCATCGCCACCTCGCCGTGGTCGAAGAATCGGCGCTGGCGCTCGACGATGGCCTTGGCCACGCGCAGGATCGTGTCGAAGCGCTGCTGCACGTTGCGGATCAGCCATTTGGCCTCCTGCAATTGCGCTGTCAGCTGCTGATTCGAGGACTCGCGGTTGCGGGTCAGGATGTCGGCGTAGATCCGGTTGAGGCGCAGCTTGGGCATGGCTGCCTCGTTGAGCGTTGCGACCCACTGCCCACGTATCTTGCGCACCAGCACGTCGGGAATGACGTAGTTGGCCTCGTCCTTGGAGAACATCGCGCCGGGGCGCGGGGTCAGGCTGCGAATCAGCTCGCGTATCGACTTGACGCACGCGTCGTCGCAGTGCAGCACGCGCTTCAACTTGGTGAAGTCCCGGCTGGCCAGCAGGGGAAGGTGTCCCTCGACCACCTTCAGCGCTTCCGCGCGAAAAGGTGTGGATGCCGGCAGCAGCTTCAATTGCAGCATCAGGCATTCGGCCGGATTGCGGGCGCCGACGCCCGCAGGCTCGAAACTCTGCAGGTACTTGAGGCCGATCGTCAGTTCCTCGGGTTCCAGCGCGTCGTGCTCGGAGAACATTTCGGCGATCTCTTCGAGCGACGAAGCGAGATAGCCATCGTCGTCGAGCGCGTCGATCAGTGCGGCGACGACCTGGCGGTCGCGCAGCGGCAGGTTGAGCAGAGCCAGTTGGCTCATCAGGTGGTCGCGCAGCGAGCTGGTCGCAACCTGCTGCGGCGAAAAATCGTCTTCCTCGTTGGCGTTTCCGCTACCGCCGCCCCAGTCCCCATCGGTGCCGCCGCCGCCGTAATCGGAGAAATCCGTCACGTCCGGCAGGTCGTCGCGGGTCGGGGCCGCATCAGCCCCCTGCATGCCGTCACCGTCGCCGTCGCCATCGGCATCGTCGCGGTTGACGCGTTCGCTGGTTACCGGACCCGGCGCGGTGCCGGCCAGCGGGAACTCCGCCGGCGGGACGTCATCGTCGCCGTCCTCGCGTTCGAGCAACGGGTTTTCCTGAAGCATCCGGTCGACCTCGGCGTTGAGCTCGAGCGTCGACAGCTGAAGCAGCCGTATGGACTGCTGCAACTGCGGGGTCAGCGTCAGGTGTTGCGTGAGCTTGAGCTGGAGCGTCTGCTTCATTGCGCCTTGATCCGCTGCTCACATCAGAGCCGGAAGTGTTCGCCCAGGTAAACCTTGCGAACGTCCTCATTATAGACAATCTCGCCGGGCGCGCCCGACGCCAGCACCCGGCCCTCGTTGATGATGTAGGCGCGGTCGCAGATTCCCAACGTTTCGCGGACGTTGTGGTCGGTAATCAGCACGCCGATCCCGCGCTCCTTCAGGAACCCGATGATCTTCTGGATGTCGAGCACGGCGATCGGGTCCACCCCGGCGAACGGCTCGTCCAGCAGTATGAACCGCGGCCGTGTCGCGAGCGCGCGGGCAATCTCGCACCGCCGCCGCTCTCCGCCGGACAGCGAGATGGCGGGCGCGTCCGCGAGGTGCGAGATGGACAGGTCCTCCAGCAGCGCGTCGAGCCGGTTGGACAGCGTGTCCGGGTCGAGATCCTGCAATTCCAGGATGGCGCGGACATTCTCCGCGACGGTGAGCTTGCGGAAGATCGACGCCTCCTGCGGCAGGTAGGAGAGCCCGCCGCGTGCGCGGCGGTGGATGGGCAGGCGCGACAGGTTCTCGCCGTCCAGTTCGATGCGGCCGCCGTCGGCCGCGATCAACCCCACGATCATGTAGAAGCACGTGGTCTTGCCGGCGCCGTTGGGGCCGAGCAGGCCGACGACCTCGCCGCTCGCGACGTCGAGCGAGACGTCGTGGACGACGGTGCGCGTCTTGTAGCGTTTGCGGAGATGCGCCGCGGAGAGCTGGCTCACTGCTTCGCCGGCTCGCCCGACGGCTGGAGCGTGACGGGCGCCTTCGCGGGCGTCGTCTTCGCGGCGGCCTTGCCCTTGGCGTCGGGCGCCTTGTCCTTGCCGCCGGCTGCGTCGGCGGCGGCGTCCTTGCCGTCCTTGTCCTTCTCCTTGCCCGGCGCCTTGCCGAGCGGCGAGTCCGACCGCGGCTGAAACGTGCCGCGCACCTT
>Ga0207648_10000305_pt1 | contig 53670 bp, 47 predicted proteins | sample KBSMisM32_FD_184310 | JGI IMG/M metagenome (GOLD analysis project Ga0207648, IMG submission 184310) | Miscanthus rhizosphere microbial communities from Kellogg Biological Station, Michigan, USA - KBS Miscanthus M3-2 (SPAdes) (version 2) | ecosystem: Host-associated > Plants > Roots >... | reverse complement strand
CCCTCCACCAGGAGATCGCCGAGGCAGTGGCGGCGGCCGGCAAGCACATCTTCTGCGAGAAGCCGGTCGGCATCAGCCCGGAGGCGACGGCGGCGATCGAACGCGCCGGGCGGCACGCCGGGATCATCAGCGGCTGCGGCTACAACTACCGGTGGGCGCCGCTCGTCCAGTACACCCATCAGCTGATCGGCGACGGCAGGCTCGGGGAGCTGACCCATTACCGAGGCCGGTTCTTCTCGATGTACGGGCGCGACCGGCTGGGGCTGCTGTCCTGGCGCTTCATCCAGGATGAGGCGGGCTACGGCGTCCTGAGCGACATCATGTCGCACGCGATCGACATGGCCCAGTACATGTGCGGACCGATCCGACGGGTCGTCGCGACCAAGGAGACGTTCGTCAAGGAGCGACCGCTGCCCGTGCCCGGTACCGGCACGCACTACGACCGCGGCAAGCCGGGCGACCCGACCGGTGCGGTCACGAACGAGGACTACGTGGGCGCCCTCGTCGAGTTCGAGAACGGGGTCCGCGGCACGCTCGAGGCGGATCGCTCGATCTTCGGTCCACAGAGCTCGATGGCGTTCGAGCTCAACGGCTCGAAGGGCGCGGCGTCGTGGGATCACGAGACCCTTAACCAGCTCCAGCTGTATCTGCCAGAGGAGCAACCGACCGACGGCTTCATCGAGGTCCTCGGCGGGGGCAGCTTCCCCAATCAGGGCGCGATCGTGCCGGGTGGCGGCAATTCGATCGGCTACGAGGACATGAAGCTCATCGAAGCGCTCGAGTTCCTGCGCTCGGTCGAAGCAGGCCGGCAGCATCAGCCGGGCTTCGTCGACGCGCTAGCGAACCAATCCGTCGCGGCGGCGATGGCCCGGTCCTTCGCCTCCGAGCGCTGGGAAGACGTCACGAGCCTCCGGCTCGACTGAGGGAGAGGCATGCTGGAGAACCGGACCAAGGCCAAGCTCGCCGCGGGCGAACCGGCATTCGGATGCTTCGTCCGGACCGCGGAGCCGCAGCTCATCGAATACGTCGGGATGCTCGGTTGGGACTTCCTGGTGTTCGATGCGGAACACGGGTCGCTGCAACCGCGCGAGGTCGAGGACCTGTGCCGCGCCATCGAGCCGCGAGGCACCACCCCGATGGTCCGGGTCACGACCAACGACGCACCGACCATCCTGCGCTTCCTCGACACCGGCGCCCACGGTGTCCACGTCCCGTGGGTCAACAGCGCCGCCGACGCCGAGCGGGCGGTCCGGTCCGTGAAGTACACGCCCCGCGGGATCCGTGGGCTGGCCGGCAGCCGCGCCTCCGAGTGGGGGCTGCGCGAGCCGATCGGCGAGTATGTGCAGCGCGCGAACCACGAGACGCTCGTCGTGATCCAGATCGAGACGCAGGACGCCGTGGACGCCATCGACGAGTACCTCGCGATCGACGACATCGACGTCCTGTTCCTCGGCCCGACGGACCTGTCGCAGTCGCTGGGCCATCCGGGCGATCTGCGTCACCCCGATGTGCTCGCGGCGATGGATCGCGTCGCCGACGCGGTCGTCGGATCCGGCACGACCCTCGGCATCTACGCTGGCACGGTCGACATGACCAAGGAATGGCTGGACCGCGGCGCTCGCTACTTCACGACGTCACTCGAGCCGTTCCTGCGTGACGGGATGCGCGCCCACCTGCGCGACGTGCGAGGCTGACGCCATGGACACGATCCGACTGACGACCGCCCAAGCCATCGTCCGCTGGCTGCTGGCCCAACGGACGCGGATCGACGGCGAGGACGTCCCGATCTTCGCCGGCGTCTTCGGGATCTTCGGTCACGGCAACGTGACCTCCCTGGCCGAGGCACTCGAGCCCGTCCAGGACCGGCTGCCGACGTGGCGCGGCCAGAACGAGCAGTCGATGGCGCTCGCCGCCGTCGCCTACGCCAAGGCGATGCGCGGCCGGCGGATCATGATCGCCACCTCGTCGGTGGGACCTGGCTCGACGAACATGGTCACGGCCGCCGCCGTCGCGCACGCCAACCGCCTACCCGTCCTGCTGCTGTCGGGCGACACGTTCCAGCACCGGATCGTGGACCCGGTCCTCCAGCAGGTCGAGCACTTCGGCGATCCGACGATCACCGTCGCCGACACGTTCAAGCCGGTCAGTCGTTACTGGGATCGGATCACGAACCCCGCGCAGATCGTGAAGTCACTGCCGCAGGCGCTGGCGACCATGCTCGACCCACAGACGCGCGGCCCGGCCTTCTTCGCCCTCCCCCAGGACGTCCAGGCCGAGGCCTACGACTACCCGCTGCGGTTCTTCGAGCCGCGGGAGCACTACATCCGCCGACCTGGGCCGGATCCACGCGACGTCGAGCGCGCAGCGGAGCTCATCGGGCGGGCGAAGCGGCCGATGCTGATCGCCGGTGGCGGCGTCCATTACTCGGACGCCACGGAGACCGTTCGCACGTTCGCCGAGCGCCATGGCATCCCGGTCGTGGAGACCGTGGCCGGCAAGGCGACACTGACCCACGATCACCCGAACTACGCCGGCCCGATAGGCGTCACCGGGTCGCGCGCGGCGAACGCCGTCGCAGAACAGGCCGACGTCGTCATCTCGGTGGGCACGCGCCTGCAGGACTTCACCACCGGATCGTGGTCGGTGTTCCAGGACCCGGATGTCCGCTTCATCGGGATCAACACCGCCTCGTGGGACGCGCACAAGCAGGGCGCGCTCCCGGTCATCGGCGACGCGAAGGCGACGCTCGAGGCGGTCGATGCCGCGCTCGGCGACTACGCCGCCGCGCCGGAGTGGCTGGCCAACGCCGACGAGCACATCGCCGAATGGCACGCGTATCTCGACTCGTGGTCCGGCCGCACGCACGACGGGCCGCCGGCATACGCCGAGGTGATCCAGGCGATCAACGCCGTCGCCGGACCGCAGGACTACATCCTGTCCGCGGCGGGTGGTCTTCCGGGCGAGCTCAGCATGGGCTGGCGGTCGAAGTCGGTCGGGTCGTTCGACTCGGAATACGGCTATTCGACGATGGGCTACGAGATCGCGGGCGCGTGGGGTGCCCGTCTCGCACGGCCGACGGGCGACGTCATCGCCTGGGTCGGCGACGGCTCCTATCTGATGATGAACTCGGACATCTACTCGACCGTGCTGACGGGTCAGAAGGTCATCTTCATGGTCTGCGACAACGGTGGGTACGCCGTCATCAACCGACTCCAGGTGAACACCGGCGGGGCCGAGTTCAACAACCTTCTCTCGACCACTCGCCACGAGCGCTACTTCCAGGTCGACTTCGTGAAGCACGCCGAATCGATGGGTGCGATCGCCGAGCGGGTGGAGTCCGTAGCCGATCTGGACGCCGCCTTCGCGCGGGCCAAGGCGGCCGACCGCAGCTACGTGATCGTCGTCCCGATCGACCAGTACACCTGGACCGAAGGCGGCGCGTGGTGGGAGGTCGGCATACCGGAAGTCAGCGACCGCCCAGAGGTCAAGGCCGCGCGGGAGGCCTGGGAGGACGCCAAACAGCATCAGCGCGTCGGCGTCTAGGCGCGTCGTGGGCGAGTTCGACGGCCGCGTCACGATCGTCACCGGAGCGGCCTCGTTCATCGGGGAGGCCATCGGCGCCGTGCTGATCGAGGGTGGCGGTTCCGTCATCCTGGCGGACCGCGACGCGGAGCACGGCGCAGCCGTCGCCGAGCGGCTCGGTGCGTCCGCGCGGTTCGTCCAGACCGACGTCACGAGCGATGCCGATCTCGACCGGCTGATCGCGAGCGCGATCGACGGCTTCGGCCGGCTCGACGGCGTCGTCGGCGGCAGTGCCAATTTCGAAGACGAGCGCATGGCCAGCGATCGCGCGATGTGGCAGCGCGTGCTCGACGTCAATGTCGCCTCCGCCGCGGTGCTCACGACCAAGGCCGCGGCCGCGATGCAGCCCGGAGGGGCCATCGTCCATATCGCGTCGGTCAGCGGCCACGTGTCGCAGCCACTACGGGTCGTCTACAACGTCTCGAAGGCCGGGCTCCTGATGCTCGTGAAGAGCGCCGGCAATCACTTCGCCAAGCAGGGCATCCGGGTCAACGCGGTCTCGCCAGGATGGACGTGGAGCCGCAACATCGAGCGTCGGTACGGGACCCGCGCGCATGCCGATGCGCTCGCCGCCGAGTTCCAGCCGCTCGGCCGGATGGCCGAACCGCGCGAGATCGCCGAGGCGGTCGCGTTCCTGCTATCGGACCGGGCCTCGTTCATCACCGGAGCCGAGCTCCTGGTCGACGGCGGCTACCGGACGCTCGGCCCGGAGGGCCTCGGCCAACCGTTCGAGAAGGTCCGGACGATCGTTTAGGTCAGGCCGCGGGGCCGGCGTTGCCCAGCTCGTCGAGCGACGCGCGGCTCGACGTGAAGTATTCGGCGAGGCGCGTCCGCTCATCGGGCGAATGGACGGCCGCGATCGTCTCGACCCACGTGCGTGCCCCATCGATGATCGTCCCGATCACCCGGGCGTCCTCCTCCGAGAACGGCCGCCGACCGGCGACGTCGAGGTAGACCGGCGAGCTGTGGGCGCCCATGCTCGTCGAGAAGGCAGAGTGGATATGGGCGCTGCTCGTCGCCCGGGCGGCGAGCCAACCGCTTCCCGTGACCGTGACGCGCTCGGCGAGATCGAGACGTTCCGTCGGGGTCCCATCGCCGGCCGTGGCGATCACACGGCCGTCGTGGATCAGCTCGATCGTATCGATGATGGGCTGCGCTGCCCATGCCTTGACCCTGACGTCGACCGTGCCGCCGTTCGCGCCGATCACGATGACATCGCCCTGGCCATGGCCGTCGACCTTGATGTCGATGAGCGCGCCGGACGACACGAACGTCCTCCCGGCACGGACGGCCTCGGCGAAGCCAGCGAAGGACAGCGGCCGTCCGGAGTCGAGCCGCGCGTACGTCCGGATCGCGCCGACCGGGACCTCGGCCGACATCTTGTCGGTGCCACCGACGACCGGCAGACGGTAGCCGCACGCAAGGAATCGGTACCACTCGCGGATCGAGGGCCCGTCGACGCCGGGCGTCAGGGCCTGGAGCTCGACGGCATCGATGCGGCCGCACACGATGTCGGCCGCGATCTCGGCATACGGCAACGGGAAATGGACCGCCACCGCCAGACCGTCCTGAGCGCGGGACGCGTCGGCCCAGTCGCGCATCAGCCATTCGAGCGGATCACCCATCCGCGCCTCGGGCGGACCCGCGCTCGCCATCGGCAGGACCGGATCCGAGGCTCCGAGCAGCCCGATGTGCCCGAGCATGTTCTGGCGGTTCTCGCTGCCCATCACGACCAGGTGTTCGCCGTCGGTGTCGGCGACGACCTTCGCCGGGAGGTCGCTGAGGCTCGTGTGGTGGTCACCCCACTGGGTCGCGAGGAGGTTCACGATCGCGACACCCTCGGCCCGAGCCTGGAGCAACGCCGACGTCGGCGAGATGAAATGGACGTGGCCATCGACCGCCGTCCAACCGTCGGCGTCGACCGCGTCGAGCGGGACGACCAGCGGCGCACGGCCACCATCGACCTCGATCGTGCGGCGCACGGGCCGGTGCGAGAAGCCGTGGACGACCTCCATCTCGATCGCGCCGGTCGGTAGCGCGATCGGGAAGCGGCCCGGGACGTACGCATACGTCGAGTCACCCAGGACGATGTCCGCCCCGGAGTCTTCGTTGAGCCACGGGTTCACCTCGTCGCGATGGCCGAGCGGCGGGAGGTAGCGGCCGTCCGGCGCGAGGAAGCGGACCCGTGCCGGCGTCGGCCGGCCCGTGGCAGCGTCGACGATCTCGACCTCGAGGCGGTGGGTGGGCGTCGGGAGCGCCTCGATCGTGACCCCGTTGCTCGTCCGTCGCCCCCCTTCGGGTGGAAGCTCCGCGGCTGCGATGTGCGCGGGACCGATCGTCAAGGTCGCGTCCGGCGCGACCGCGAGATCGACCACCATGCCTGTCGCCGGATCGCCGTCTCGACGTGGTGTCCCCCAGCCGACGATCCCGTCGCCGGCGTCATGGCGCTCGCCGCTGTCGGGCGTCGGCGCGGGCCGACGTCGGAAGACCTGGCCCAGGTCTACGTCGAGCTCGGCGTCGTTCGCGACGGCGGCCTCGACGCGGAGCGTCCGGCGTGGCTGGATCGCCAGCGGTGACGCCGTCCCGCGGAATGCCGTCACCGCCCCGACGACGATGCCACCGCCCTCCTCGATCGACGCGAGCGGCTCCATGCGCAGTCGCTCCACGGGCCCGTCCCTCTGGGGCACCTCGAGGGCGAACAACCAGAAGGCGATGTCGCCGGTCGGGCTCGGGACGGAGTCCGCGACGCCGGTCTGGTCCGGCCCCCAACTCCCCGGCAGGATGCCGAGCAGGCCGGCCTCGCCGGGTGCGGCGTATCCGCCTGGTGGCGGCACCGGGTGTGGACCACGCCAATCGAGTGGCTGATCGACCGGATGAGCGATCGCCGCGAACGCACCCTGACCCCAGCCGATGATCCCGTCATTGACCTCGAACCGACGCCTGATCTCACGTTCGACGACGGGGCCGGACGCACCTTCGACCGTGTAACGGGCGAGTGGCTGGCCGACTGGTGTCACCCAGCCGATCGGCAGATCTGCGGGCCGGCCCGAAGCGGGGTCGCGCCACGCGTCGGCGAAATGCGCGATCACCAGGTGCGTGACGCCGTCCCGGCACGCCTCGCGCAGGTCGACCTCCGCCGGGCCGTCGAGGAGCAGCCAGCGCGCCGACCCTCCTGCATCCGCGAATGCGAACGGAAGCCCGCGAAAGATCGTGGATCCGGCTGGCAGCCGACCGACCGCCCCGCGATATGCCGGATGCAGGGAAGCGGCGAGCCGATCGTCGCTGGTGCGCCACGTCGAGCCGAGGTCGACGGGAGTCGCGAGTCCGGTCGCGCGAGGGTCCGTCACGCCATCCGCGGGCCGTCGAGCCGTCGCGCCACAGGGACCGTCTCACCCTCCGCCGACAGGTTCGTTGACCCTCCGTTATCCGTATGCTAGCTTCCGCGCAACCGATTGCACAAGCCACTGGATGCAGCGCCGTGGAGGGGCATCGCTCAGTTGGGTGTGTGGACGCTCTTCAGCGGCCCGTCGCGGATCGTCGTCACGGCGATAGCGACCCCGGAACGTCGGAGCTGAGCCGAGCCTGATGCGGCGCGCGCCGGAACGTCGGGTCGTCCTGGCCGACGTCGCCCGCCTCGCGGGCACGTCCGAGGCGACCGCTTCCCGAGCCCTCAAGGACGACCCCCGCATCGGTGAAGCGACGCGTGCCGCGGTCCATGCCGCGGCGCAGAAGCTCGGCTACGTGCCAAACGCTGCTGCACGAAGCCTGCGCGCCCGGCGGACGCACATCCTCGGCCTTCTTCTCGACGACCTGGCAGATCCGGTGCACGGCAAGGTCGCCGCCGGTTTCGAACAGGCCGCTGCGAGTCACGGCTTCGCGGTCTTCATGATGACCGGGCTGCACGACCGGGACCGCGAGGAGCGGGCACTGACCGTCCTCGCCGAGCACCGCGCCGACGGCGTCGCGCTCGCCTCGTGCGTCAGCGATCCCGCGGACGTCTTCCGCCGCCTGCCGAAGGACCGGGTCGTCTTCGTCCAGCCCGACTACCCCGCCCTCGCCGACGGTGCCGAGCCCCCGACCCGTGGCGTGCTCCGTAGCGACGACACGGGCGGCTTTACCGCCGCCGTCGAGCACATCGTCGAGCGCGGGTACCGGCGGATCACGTACGTCGGGCCCGGCACGGGGTCCGCCGATGCGTTGCGCCGTGCGACCGCGAGTGAGGTGCTCGACCGCCACCAGCTCGGTCCGATACGCTTCATCGACTGCGGCGCGGACGGCTGGCGTGATGCGAGGGACGTGGCGGAACGCCTTGCCGCGGATCCGCCCGAGGCGGTGATCTGCTATGACGACAAGCTGGCGTTGACGCTGCTCGACGCGCTGCGGGCGACTCGACTCGAGGTCCCGCGCGACCTCGCTCTGGTCGGCTTCGATGGGATCCCAGCCGCTCGCACGTCGCGGCCGCGCCTGACAACCGTGGATGTGCCCTCGGTCGAGCTCGGGCGACGCGCGGTCGAGATGTTGCTCGCCTCGATCAAGGACGGCAGTCCGGCTGCGTCGCAGGTCGTCCCGGTCGATCTCATCGTCGGAGAGAGCACCCCGCCGCTGACCCGGCAGACGCCGCCCGCGCCACGTCGGGACCGAACGCGCACGGCGGCCGTCGCCGGGCGAGGGACGAGCCGCCGATGACCGACACAGCCGCTCCCGCGATCGAGCTCGTCAACGTCACGAAGCAGTACGGCGACGCCATCGCCCTCGATGGCATCTCGCTGCGCATCGACTCGGGTGAGTTCTTCTGCCTGCTCGGCCCGTCGGGCTGCGGCAAGACAACGACCCTCAATCTGATCGGCGGGTTCATCCCGCTGACCTCTGGCGAGCTTCGGATCGAAGGGCGAGTCGTCAACGACCTGGCGCCGCACCAGCGCAACGTGAACACGGTCTTCCAGAACTACGCACTGTTCCCGCACATGACGGTGGCGGAGAACGTGGCGTTCGGGCTCCGGATGGAGGGGCTCGACAAACGCGAGATCGCCAGCCGCGTCGACGAGTACCTGGAGCTCGTCGGGCTCGGCACGTATCACGATCGCTACCCGACCCAGATGTCCGGCGGCCAGGCCCAGCGCGTCGCCCTGGCGCGTGCGCTCGCGAAGCGGCCGGCGGTGCTCCTCCTCGACGAACCGCTCGGCGCCCTCGACCTGAAGCTGCGCAAGCAGATGCAGGTCGAGCTGGCACGCATCCATCGCCAGGTCGGGACGACCTTCGTGTTCGTGACCCACGACCAGGAGGAGGCGCTGTCGATGGCGACGCGCATCGCCGTGATGTCCGGCGGGCACGTGCGCCAGATCGGCTCGCCCCGGGAGATCTACCTGCGCCCGGTCGATCGGTTCGTCGCCGACTTCATCGGGGAATCGAACTTCCTCGACGGCACGGTGACGAACGGCGGCGGCGCGCCGGCGTTCAAGCTCTCGAATGGCACGATCCTGCCGGCCCGCGTGCCGTCCGTCACACCGAATGGGCCGGTCAAGTTGATGGTCCGTCCCGAATCGGTCTCGATCGGGGCGGCGCCACCGAACGACGAACGGTCACCGGCCGTCGTCAAGGGCCGGACCAGCAACGTCGCATTCATGGGAACCCACACGAGGATCACGGTCCAGACCGACGCCGGGACCCTCGTTGCCATCCACTTTCGCGAGTCGGACGAAGGGGCAGTCGAGGAGGAGATGGTCGATCAGGAAGTGCACGTCTGGTGGGATCCACGCGAATCAACCATCGTCGCCGCCGGCGACGAAGCGCAGACCCTAGAGGGGGTAGATGGTGGAGGAGAAGCCGTATGACCGTGCTTGACCAGACCCACTCACGTCGGAGATTTCTGCAATTGACCGGTGCCGTCGGTGCGACCGCGGCGCTCGGTGGCGTGCTTCAGGCATGCAACGTGATCGGTGGCGGCGGCGCCGCGACGACCGGGACGTTCAACTGGATGACCTGGAGCGACCACTACATCCAGTCACAGCTGGACAAGATCGCCAAGGACACCAACATCAACACCGCGATCTCCGAGCTCGCCGGCAACGCCGAGGGCTACGCCAAGCTCAAGGAGGTCAAGGGCCAGCTCGACAAGATCTCGGGCGACGCGATGTGGGTGCCAAACGCCTACGCCAAGGACGGGCTCATCGAGCCGTTCGACATCAATGAGCTCAAGGTCTCCTCGCAGCTGTACTCGTTCGCTCGCGAGTTCCCGTATTGGCAGAGCTCCGAGGGGTACATGGCGTACCCGTTCGGCTGGTCGCCGATCATGATCTATTACGACCCAGCCAAGGTCACCGGCGATCCGAACGACTGGCAGGTCCTGCTCGATCCGAAGTACAAGGGCCGCGTCGTCGTCGAGAACCAGCCGGAGGAGATCGTCGCGTACATGGCCCGTGCGGCTGGCTTCGACAAGCCGTACGACCTGACCGACGATCAGCTGACGACCGTCAAGGGCTACCTCGAGAAGCTCAAGCCGAACGTCCTGAAGTTCGCCCAGCAGGCGACCGACAGCGTCGCGTCCATGATCAGCGGCGAAGCCTGGCTGATCACCGGCAACCTCGGCAATGAGGACCGGGTCAAGGACGGCGGCGGACCGGAGATCAAGGGGTATGTCCCGAAGGAGGGGACCGTCGGCTGGCACGACGGCGAGATGATCGTCAAGGAGGGCGTCAACAAGGCGCTCATCAAGCCGTTCCTGGAGCAGTCACAGCAGGCCGAGCTCATCGCCGAGAACTTCCTCGCGAACGGACGGCCGCTGTTCAACGAGAAGGCCTACCAGATCCTGACCGATCAGGGCAAGAAGGATCAGGCCGACCGCTACCTCTATGCCAAGGCGCCCGACGTGCTACCGACCATGGTCCTCAAGGGCCCCGGGACGTCGACCGACAAATCCATCCAGCTGTTCAACGAGGTGTTCGGCACGAGCTAGACGCCGACCATGACAGCCGAAGTGGTCGGTGGGGTCGACGTGGCCCCGCCGACCGTCGCCTCCCGCGGCCGCACCGCGCGGCTGCGGGAGCTTGCCCCGTTCCTGCCCGCGGGCCTTCTGCTCGGGGTGCTCTTCTTCGTGCCCCTCGCGGTCATGTTCATCTTCTCGTTGTGGACGACGAACGCGAACCTCGACATCGTCCCGACGTGGAACCTGGACAACTACGCGCAGTTCTTCCAGACGGGCGCGTACGTCCGCACGCTGGCCAAGACCGTCGCCATGGGCGCGGCGGTGACCACGATCTGCCTCCTGTTCTCCCTGGCCGTGGCGTACTTCCTCGCGCGCTACATCTCGCGCCGCTGGGCCCGCGTGGCCCTGCTCGTCATCATCGTCCCGTTCTGGTCCAGCTATCTGCTCCGCGTCTACTCATGGCAGGCCATCCTTGGTGAGAAGGGCGCGCTCAACCAGGTCCTGATGGGTCTCGGGCTGATCTCCGAGCCATCGCGCCTGTTCGTCTACAACGACATCGGCACGTTCATCGTCCTGACGTACGTGTACCTGCCGTTCGCGATCCTCGTGCTGTACGCCTCGCTCGAGCGGTTCGACTACACCCAGCTGACGGCGGCGCAGGACCTCGGTGCGAGCCCATCCCGAGCCTTCCGCTACATCCTGCTGCCGCAGATCCGGCCCGGCCTCATCACCGCTGCGATCTTCGTGTTCATCCCGATCCTGGGCGAGTTCCTGACGCCATCGATGGTCGGCGGTGCCTCAGGCTTGCTGATCGCCAACCTGATCCAGACGTTCTTCAAGAACGCGCTCGTCCCACAGGGCGCCGCCCTGGGCCTGTTGATCGTGGCCTTCGTGACCGTCCTCCTGATCATCTTCCGCAAGTACCTGCGGGTCGAGGACGTGTACGCCCGTGGCTAAGAACGTCGATCCGCTGGAGACGATGCCGGTCAGTCGCTACGCGGGGCTCACGCGTTGGGGACTGCGGCTGATCTTCGCGTTCCTGATGCTGTTCCTCTATCTCCCGATCGTGTTCATGGTCGCGTTCTCGTTCGACGCGTCCCAGACGCCGAGCTTCCCCATCCAGGGCCCGACGCTGCACTGGTACGACGTGATGATCAACAACCGCCAGCTGCTGTCGGCGGTGGGGAACACGATCAGCGTTTCCCTGATCGTGGCGGTCCTCGCGACCATCATCGGCACGATGGCGGCCTTCGTCCTCGTGCGCGGTCGGCTCCGCTACCCGAACGGGGTCCGGATCGCCTTCACGATGCCGATCATGGTCCCAGGCGTACTGATCGGCATCTCCCTGCTGATCTTCTTCTCGCGAGCGGTCCACGCGAACCTGTCGCTGATGACTGTCATCGCTGGCCAGCTCGTCGTCACCGTCCCGTTCGTCGTGCTGATCGTCGCCTCGCGTCTGCAGAGCTTCGACCGCAAGCTCGAATGGGCCGCCGCCGATCTCGGCGCGTCACCACGCCGCACGCTCCGCCACGTCGTGCTGCCACTCATCGCTCCGGCGATCCTGGCCGGCGCCTTGATCTGCATCACGCTTTCGATCGACGAGTTCGTGATCACGTGGTTCACGGTCGGCAACCAGCTCACGCTGCCGACCTACATCTACACGAAGATCAAGTTCGGGGTGACGCCGGAGGTGAATGCCGTCGCGACGGTGATGCTGGTCGCGACGCTGCTGATCTTCGGCATCGCATCGGTGGTGCTCGGTCGAGGCCGGCGACGGTTGCCGGGCCGACGCCGCCGCGCCGCGATCCCACCCGCATGAGATACCGCTGATGCGTGCCGCGGTCTTCAAGGGTGACGGTGTCGTCGAGCTCGAGGATGTCCCCGAGCCAAGGGTCGACGCCGACGACGATGTCGTCATCGATGTCGAGGCGTGCGGCGTCTGCGGCACCGACCTCCAGATCCTGAACGTCCCCCCGGGTCACCCGGCCGACGCCGGCGTGGTGATGGGTCACGAGTTCATCGGGCGCATCAGCGCCGTCGGCGCGAACGCCGGAGGGTTCACGGTGGGACAACGCGTGACGGTCGATCCCGACCCGAAGTGCGGTGTCTGCGGCCCATGTCGTGCCGGCCGGCCGGCAAGCTGCGAGAACGTCAGCGCGCTGGGCATCTTCCGCGACGGAGCCCTGGCGGCGAAGGTCAAGGCGCCCGCCCACGCGGTCTTCCCGCTGTCGGATGTCCCGTCGGCCCGCGTCGCTGCCCTGATCGAGCCGCTCGCGTGCGTGGTGAACGGCGTTAACAAGGCGAACCCGCGACCGGGCGAGTCGGCCGTCATCTTCGGTGCCGGCGCGATCGGCTGTCTGTTCCTGGCGATGTTCAAGGCGGCTGGCGCCGGACCCGTCATCGTCGTCGAGCCCCAACCCGATCGGGGCGCCGTGGCCACGGCGGTCGGGGCGGATCTTGTCGTCGCCCCCACCGACCTCGACGCCCGACGCCGGGAGCTACTCCCCTACGGCGCGGACATCGTCGTCGATGCGGTCGGCAGTCAGTTCGGGACAGCGGTCGAGCACGCCGCGCTCGGCGGCCGGATCGTGCTGTTCGGACAGAACCAGCAGGCTCGTCCGCCGATCCACCAGTACACGATCACCGAGCGATCGCTGACGGTCCTCGGCTCGTACGTGACGGCGTTCACGTTCCCGACGGCCATCCGGCTGGTCGAGAACGAGGCGCTCAACCTCGAGCCGATCGTCACGCACGTCATGCCGCTGGACCGGCTGACGGAAGGTCTCGACCTGCTCCGCTCGGGTGCGGCGACGAAGGTCGTCGTCACGCCGGCCTGACGGCCGCCTGAGCGTCGACGGCGACCTGCAGCGGATGGAGCTCGGCCTCTACACCGACTCGCTGCCCGAGCACTCCTTCGAGGAGGCGCTCGACGTCGCCGCACGGGTCGGGGCGACCGCGATCGAGATCGCCACTGGTGGACAGTCGCGCGCACCGCATCTACGTCTCGACGAGCTCCTCGGGGACGCAGGGCGCCGAAGGGCCTTCCGCGACGCGTTCGCTTCGCGCGGGCTCCGGATCGCGGCGCTCAACTGCTCCGCGTGGCCGCTCCACCCTGCGGTCGGCGAGCGGCACGTCGCGATCATCCGCTCGACCATCCGGCTCGCCGCGGAGCTCGGGGTGACCAAGCTCGTCACGATGTCCGGGAATCCGGGCGACGGTGCGGCTGGCACGGCGGTGAACTTCGTCTGGTACCCGTGGCCCGAGGGATCGATGGCGCTGCTCGAGCGCCAGTGGGACCAGGCCATCGCGCTGTGGCAGGGCCTCGGCGCCGAGGCCAACGCCGCCGGCATCGAAGCCCTCGCGTTCGAGCTGCATCCGCTGCACCTCGTGTACAACGTCCCGACCTACGAACGGATGCGCGACGCGGTCGGACCGATCATCGCGGTCAACCTCGATCCGTCGCATCTCTTCTGGCAGGGCATGGATCCGCTGGCGGTCGTCCGGGCGCTCGGGCCGGCGGTGCGCCATGTGCACCTGAAGGACACCGAGATCGTCGCCGACCAGGCGGCCATCGCGGGCGTGCTCGACTCGAGGCCGTTCGCCGACCCCGCGCATCGCGGCTGGGTGTTCCGGACCGCTGGCGCGATCCACGATCGAGCGTGGTGGACGGCCTTCGTCGACGAGCTGCGCGCGGCCGGCTACGACGACGCGCTGTCGATCGAGAACGAGGACGCGGGGTTGCCGCCCGAGGCGTCGGTGGAGAAGGCCGCCGCCTTCATGCGACCGATCATCGAGGCCTAGCGGCCGGCGATACGAGACCGTCCAGACCGGGACGTTTCGAAGACGTCAGTCGGGCGCGGCGAGCTCGGCGCGATGGGCGACGAGGAACTCGTTGGTGGCCTCGACCAACCGATCGACGTCGTCCTCCGTGTGGGCGCCGGTGAGGAAGCCCCGGATCATGTAGTGCGGGTGGACGTAGATCCCACGCTCGAGCAGCCAGCCGCGGTACGCGCGCTGGATCGGGTGGTCCTTGTCCATCGCGAACCGGGCGAAGTCACGGAACTTGCGGATCGGCGAGTCCGTGAAGTAGATCGTCCAGACGCCGGCGGACTCGCGGACCTGGACCCGTGCGCCCGTCTCCTCGATCGTCGCCTGGATGCCGTCGGTTAGACGGCGGCCCAGCGTCGCGAGGTGCTGGTGGATGGCTCGTTCCTGGACGATGCCGGTGACCTCGAGCGCGACCGCGACATCGAGCGTGTGACCGGCAAAGGTGCCCGCGAACAGGACATCGCCCTTCGGTCCGAGGCGGTCCATGATGTCGCCCCTGCCGCACAGGACGGAGATCGGGAAACCGTTGGCGATGGCCTTGCCGAGCGTCGTCAGGTCCGGCGTCACGCCGAAACGTTCCTGCGCGCCACCCGGCCCATGCCGGAAGCCCGTGATGATCTCGTCGAAGATCAGCAGCGTCCCCGCCTCGGTGCAGGCCTCGCGCAACGTCTCGAGAAAACCGGGGTCCGGCAGGACCACGCCGGCGTTGTGGAACACCGGCTCGAGGATGACCGCGGCGATGGTGTCGCCCTCGCGCCGGAGCGTCTCGCGGACACCCTCGGCGTCGTTGTACTCGCGGACGACCACCAGATCGCGGACCGCGGCCGGGATCCCCGCCGATGCGGCGACCGGTGTCGGCTCGCCGTCGTCCTCCGTGGCGAAGTGGTGGCTCCAGGCGACGTAGTCGTGCCAGCCGTGGTAATTGCCCTCGAACTTGAGTATCCGCTCGCGCCCCGTGAACGCTCGGGCGAGACGGATCGCGTGGAACGTCGCCTCCGTCCCGGTGCACGCGAAGACGACCTGGTCGGCCGAGGGGATCATCCCCACGAGCCGCTCCGCGAGCTCGACCTCGAGCGGGTTCGCCGCTGAGAACGACACGCCATGCTCGTCCATCGCTCGCCGCGCAGCGGCATTGACGCGCGCGTCGTTGTGACCGAGCAGGACCGCGCCGAACGACGAGTGGAAGTCGACGAACTCGTTCCCGTCGACGTCGCGGATGCGCGACCCCTGCGCCTGCGTCATGAACAGCGGATACGGCCGGGCGCCGCGCCCCTCACCCTGGACGCCACCCGGCGAGACGCGGCTTGCGCGCTCATGGAGCGCGGCAGACGCGTCGGTCGGGATCGGCCAATCCAGCGTCGGCTCCAGCACCGGACGGCGGTCGACGGTCGTCATGCCGTCAGCGCCTGGGCGACGGACGCAGGGAGGACGACCGCGGTCCGGGCACCGCTCACCGCCGAGGCGTAGAGCGCGTCGATGACCGCGCTGTCGCGGACGCCGTCCTCGAAGTCCGCATGGGCGCCGCGACCCTCGTCGATCGCGGTCAGGAACTCGGCCCACATCGCGCAGACCTGGCCGATCCAGCCGACCGACGTCCCATCCGCCCCGCCGACGAGCAGCTCGGCCGCGCCGGGATGCTGCGCATTCACGAGCACGCGCCGGTAGCCGAGGGTCGCCTCGTCGCTCGGGAGACAGACCTGGAACTCATTGCCGCGTTCGAGGTCCCATCTCGCGGACCCGATCGTCCCGGACACTTCCACCTCCATCGCCACCCGCCGGCCGCGGGTCACGCGGCTGGTCTCGAGGACCCCGTATGCGCCGTTCTCGAACGTGACGATCGCCGCCGCCGCATCCTCGACGTCGACTGCGCCCATCGCCACGGCCCCGGTGCCTGCGTCCGATCCGCCGCGGTTGCCGATCGCGTCGGCGCCCGGCAGCGGGCGCTCGGGGTAGGCGATCGCGGTGAGGCCCTGCACGGTGTCGATCTCGCCGACCAGATAGCGGGCGGTGTCGGCGAGGTGATAGCCGGTATCGATCGCGATGCCGCCACCGGCGAGGGCCTTCTGGAAGCGCCAGAGCAGCGGAACGTCGGGATCGGCCGCGTAGTCGAGCAGGAAGGTCGCCCGGATGCTGCGGATCTCGCCGAGCTCCCCTCCGTCGATGAGCTCGCGGATCGCGCGGAGCGCCGGGGTCCAGCGGTACGCGGCGCCGAGTCCATGGAAGACACCCGCCCGACGACACGCGGTCAGCAGCTCCGCCCCGGTCTCGGCATCGGTCGCGAGCGGTTTCTCGCTGACGACGTGCTTGCCCGCGGCCGCCGCGCCGAGCACCACCTCGCGGTTGTACGACGGTGGCAGACACGTCACCACGAGATCGACATCTGGCGCCTCGACCAGGGAGAGCCAGTCGGGCTCCACGCGCGCGTAGGTGTAGCGCTCGGCCAGCCGGGATGCCAACCGTTCGTTGACGTCGGCGACGGCGACGAGGCGCGGTCGGAGAGGCAGGTCCGGGTAGAGCGGCGGGAGCATCGACAAGGCCAGGCTATGGGCGCCCGCCATGGTCCCCGCGCCGACCATGCCGATCCCGAGTGTGCGCGCGTCGGTCATGCAGGAACCTCGCCCGCACTGACCGTGGCGGCCATCTCGGCCAGCGTGACGCGCCGCTTCTCGGTGGCGGCCGTGATGACGGCGTCGCACATCAGCGCCGCCTGGTAGCCGTCCTCGAAGCTTGCCTGTTCGACGGGGAGCGGCTGATCCTCGATGACCGCGGTCAGGAAGTCGCGCCATTCGTGGGCGAAGCTGTGCTCCCAACCGACCGTATGACCTGGCGGCCACCACATGTCCATGAATGGATGATCGGGCTGGCTCACCAGGATGTCGCGGAACCCACCGGTCCCGTCCGCTTCATCGCCCGGGTAGAACACGTGGAGGCGGTTCAGATCCTCCATATCCCACCAGAGCGAGCCCTCGGTCCCGTTGAACTCGATGACCTGACGGCCTTTCCAGCCCCACGCGACACGCGACGCCTCGAGCGAGGCGATGCCGCCGCCACGCAGCTCGACGGCCGCGACGTACGCGTCCTCGAGATCGACCCCGATGTCGGCCGCGGTGAGCTTGGCGGCCGTGGCCTGCACCGCTTCGGCCTCGTTCCCGAGATAGCGCATGAAATCGATGATGTGGCAGTAGTCGGTGATCGCCCGCGAGGCATTCGGTTTCCGGCTCGGCGAGGTCCCCGCCGCGTGGTCCTGGAGGTAGACCGCGCGGAACTGGAGACAGCGGCCCAACCGGCCGCTGTCGACGATCTCGCGCGCGAGACGCATCGCCGGCATGTAGCGGTAGTTGAAGCCGACCGCCGCGTGGACGCCTGCGCGTCGCGCGTCGTCGAGCAGCGCCGCTGCCTCGAAGCGATCGCGGCCCAGCGGCTTCTCGCAGAGGACCGGCTTACCGAGCGCGAGCGCCGCCTCGGTCGCCTCGAGGTGCGCGGTCTCCCCCAGCAGGACCGCGATGACATCGATGTCGGGGTCGTCGACCACCTCCCGCCAGTCGGTCGTGAAGCGGTCGATGCCGAGATCGCGGGCCATCGCCAGGCCGCGGTCCGCGGTGCGTGCGGCGAGCGCCGCCAGTTCGATCGGCCGGCCGAGCGGCGTCACGTGGTTGAGCGTGTGGAGCGCGTGGCCGTGGGCGCGGGTGATCCAGCCGGCCCCGAGAAGACCGATGCGGATCGGGTCGGACATCGTCGTCCTCAGGCCGGCACGGGCGGCGGGGTCGCCGCGGACCCGAGGAACCGCTCCGGCTCGGCCATGACAGACCGGATCGTGGCTGCGTACTGCTCGATCAGCTCGGTCGATTGCAGGAAGATCGGGTAACGCGCCTCGCAGATCACCAGCGACGAATCGAGCATCCGATTCGCCTCCGGGTAATCGGCCGGGTCATAGCCGCGGTCCGCGAACACCGGGAACGCCGGTGCCGGCTCCGTGTGCCACAGCTCGCACCCGACACCCGCGGCGAGCAGCGCCTGCCCGAGCGCATCGCGGAAGACGGTCGGCGCGACGTGACCGAGACCGATCGCGGCGGGGTCGAGCCGGACGCGGTAGTGGTAGTAGGAGGACGTACGGTCGTTCGGGACGTACGGCGGCGTCATCCCGGGCAGGCCGCCGAGCGCCTCGTCGAGGATCGCCGCGTTCTGCTGGCCGGTGGCGATGTACTCCGGCAATCGCTGCAGCTGCGATCGGGCGAGCGCGGCCGGCATCTCCTGATGGCGGTAGTTCCAACCGATCGAGAACCCGGTGTACGGCCGGAAGTTCCAGCCCGTCAGCTTGCCGAGCTCCGGGATGTCCTCTCCGAAGGTCCGGAGGCGGCGCGCACGGGCGAGGATGTCGGGATCGTCGGCGACCATGAGGCCGCCCTCCCCACCGGACAGGATCTTGCTCGAGTTGAGGCTGTAGCAGCCGATCACACCGATCGAGCCCACCTGGCGGCCGTGATACGTCGCCCCATGGGCCTGGCACGCGTCCTCGATCACGTAGAGACCGTGCCGGTCAGCGATGGCCAGGATCTCCTCGAGATCGGCCGGCATCCCACCGATGTGGACGGCGATGATCGCCCGCGTCTTCGGGGTGATCTTCTCCTCGATCCGGGCGGGGTCGAGGTCGAAGGTCCTCGGATCGATATCGACGAATACGGGCACGGCGCCCTGGTGGAGGATCGGCTGCCAAGTGCCGCCGAACGTGTACGCGGTCGTGATGACCTCATCGCCGGGCTCGATCCCGATCGCGTAGAGCGCCGAATGGATCGCCGCCGTCCCTGAGTTGAACAGCAGGCACGCATCACGACCGACGAAGGCCGCCCATTCGTTCTCGAGGGCCGTCATCTCGGGAGCACCGACGCCGCCGAGGACCCCTCGTTCGAGCACGGCAGCCACCGCCGCACGGTCCTCAGGACGGATGTCCGGCCAGCGCCGCTTCAGCCCTTCCGGGACGCGATCAACCTCGGGAGAGCCCATCTGACAGGCCCCTTCGCGATACGGCTCGACGGTCGATCGATCGTACCGTACGGCGACAGCCGGAACGGGCCGGTCCTACCGGGCGGACCCCTGCCCGAATGGCAGACGGGGGTCGATGCCCTGGTCACCCCAGGTCTCGCGAACCCATGTGTGTGACGGGTCATCGGGCGCGCGCCAGGCACGCTCGCCCGGCCCGGCCATCACGTTCAGGTAGTAGAGGTCGTAGCCGGGCGCGGCCATCGCCGGCCCATGCCAGCCGTGAGGCACGAGGACCGTGTCACCCGTGGCCACCGTCGTGAGGAGGTCGATCGGGCGGTCAGCGGTCCCGTAGATGTGCTGATACGCCAGACCCGGGCCGGCGGGTCCGTCCGTGACGATGTAGTGGTAGATCTCCTCGAGCTCCGTCTCGGTGTCGCGCACCTCGTCGTGCTTGTGCGGCGGATACGAGCCCCAGTTGCCGCCGGGCGTGAGCACCTCGACCGCGATGAGGCGATCGGCCTCGAACCAGAGAGCCGAGGCGAAGTTGCGGACCTCGCGCGAGCATGCCCCCGCGCCGCGCAGCTCCACGGCGACATCCGTAGCCGGCACGTAGCGCGCGGGGAAGCGCGCCTCCGCTCGCGCCGCTGCTACGGCGAAACGGCCACCGCCGGCGCTCGAAACCTCGACGCCACAGCCGGGCGGGACATAAACGAAGTCGCTCGGCCCGGCCCACACGCTCTCACGACCTTCGAGGTGGTACATCTGCCCATCCACGGTCAGGTCGAAGGCTCCCGCGAGCGGCAGCACGACCACTTCGTCGCCGGCGGTCTCGAACGCCAGACCAGCGCCCGCCGCGAGTGTCGCGGCGCGCATCCCGCTGACCTGCCAACCGGCGGACTCCGGCGTGAGGACGACGGACCAGCCGCCGTCGGCGAGCGAACCGGCCGGTCGGTACAGCGAGGAACCGGCGGCGGTCACGCCGGCTTGAGGTCGGGGTTCGGGACCAGTGCGTCGGCGACCTGGTGGAGCAGCTCGTGGTAGGAGCCGATGAAGGCGCGCAGCGTCCTCGCGCTCGGCCCGAACGTGTCGAACTCGTCCGGTGAGATCCCATCCGGCTCCATGGCCCGGACGAAGTCCGGGAAATGGCGGCTGAGGTCATCGACGATGCGTGGATCGACCGGGTCGCCCATCCGGGGCCGGACCTCGACGTCCGAGGCGTTGAACCGCCGCTGCCAGCTCGACGGGATCGTGATGATCACGTCCCCGCCGATCAGCTCCGACCAGTGGAGGTGGTGTCGGATCGCAGCACCCAGCGGGCGGGCCCGGAGCCCGCGACGCTCGAATTCCTCGACGGTCCGCTTGAACACCGCGACACCGGACCAGGGCAGCGCAGTCGGGTCTGCGATGATCGCGTCGCGCTCCGTCTGGAGGCGGAGCCAGTCCTCGAGCCGGCCCATCATCACGGTGATCACGGGGCCCATGTCGTCGACCCGCAGACCCTCGGCCTCGCGGCGCTTCAAGCCGCGCTCGACCGCCTCACCGGCCGCCACGGCCTGCGGGACCGAGAACGACACCGTGGCGTTGACGTTGACGCCGCGGTACGTCGCCTCCTCCATGACGCGGACGCCGACCGCGGTCGTCGGGAACTTGACGATGATGTTCGGGGCAAGGCCCGCGAAGTGTTCGCCCTGGGCGAGCATCCGGTCGAACGAGCGGAAGAGGGTCGGGTCGGTCTGCATCGAGAGCCGGCCCTGGCGTCCGCCCGTCGCTTCGAAGGCCGGAAGCAAGAACGGCGCGGCGCGGAGCGACATCTCCTCGACGATCGCCCAGGCGAGGTCGATCTCGGTCGCATCCGCTCGCTCGTTCGCGAGCGCTTTGACGCGGTCGCGCCAGTAACCCGGTTCCGCCTTCCAGACGTCGTGCACGATGGTCGGGTTCGCGGTCGCTCCGACGGCTCCATAGGAGATCGCGTACTCCAGCTCCGACACCGAACAGGAGTCGTTCCAGATGTCGGTCGCGGTGGTGGAGATCGTCCGACCGAGGGGCGAGTCGGCCAGCGGCAGCGTCGTCGAGGCGTTGATCGTCTGCGTCGCGCTTCCCACCGAGGAACCTCCCGCTCACCGCATTGACACTGGTCCGTGGCCGAGATACCGTCCGAACCCGGTCTCAGCGTAATCGATTACGCGCGACCGCTAGGAGGGGACGTTGCCCGACGCGCCCGCGGTCGTCCACGATACGCCACCGCGCCGGGATACCATCGCCGCAGCGCGCGTCCTGGAGGGGGTTGGTCGAGGAGGGTCGATGGCCGTCACCGTCGATGACGACGCGCGCGCGCATCTGCGCGGCGATCACGATGCCCTCCCCGACGCGTCGATCGGGACGGTGCCCATCCTCTGGTACAACGCCGATGACGGGGTCGGTCGGGATGCCGCCACGATCCTCGATGAGATCGCCCGGCTCGGTTTCGAGGGGACGCAGCTTGGTCACGATTTCCCGCGCGGCCACGCGCTCCGCGACGAGCTGACCGGCCGGAACCTGCGCCTGGCCGAGGTCTATGCGGCTCTTCCGTCAACGGTCGACGGCCCGAACGACGACGCCCTTGACGTCGCCCGTGCCTGCCTTCGCGAACTCCACGACGCCCGCGGGGACGTGCTGTGCGTCGCCGTCGACGGCTCGTCGGACCGGGATCTGGCTGGAGGCCGTGCCGGTCGGCCGGGGACACCGGTGTTCACCGACGCAGCCTGGGACGTGCTCGCCGACGTGCTTCACACCATCGCCGACGAGGCCGGGGCGCTCGGCCACCCGACGGTGTTCCATCCGCACGCCGGCACCTACGTCGAGACACCGGCCGAGATCGAGCGACTGCTCGCGACGACCGATCCCGAACGCGTCGGCGTGTGTCTCGACACCGGCCATCACATCGTGGGCGGCGCCGATCCTGTCGCCGACCTGCGACGGCTCGGCGAGCGGGTCCGTCACGTGCACCTCAAGGACGTCGACCCGTCGGTCCTGGAGGGACTCCGGGCGGGTCGCTACGCCAGGCTCGAGGAGGCCGTCCGCGACGGCCTGTTCACCGAGCTCGGTGCCGGCGTGCTCGATCTCGACGGCTCCCTGGAGATCCTCGACGGGCGTGGCTATGACGGCTGGCTGATGGTCGAGCAGGACCGGAGCGTCGGTCCACCGTCAGAAGCGGCGGCGATCGGGCGGCACGTGCTGGCTGCCGCGCTGCGCCGGCTGGGTGGCGACGGCACATCCCGCGGGCGGGCGATGAGGACCGTGGCGTGAGGATCGCGCTCATGGGTGCGGGGCGCATCGGCAAGCTGCATGCGCGCCTGCTTCGGCAGACCGAGGGCGTCGATTCGGTCGTGATCGCGGATGTGAACGCCGAGCTGGCCGCGACCGTCGCGCGTGACGCAGGCATCGATGCGGCAGCCTCGATCGATGCCGCGTTCGACGGGGCGGATGCGGTGGTCATCGCCGCCACCACGACGGCCCATCCCGGCCTGATCCGACAGGGCATCCAGCGAGGTCTGCCCACGTTCTGCGAGAAGCCGCTGGCGGCCGACCTCGAGGAGACGATCGCGATCGCCGCCGAGATCGATGCATCCGGCATCCCGTTCCAGCTCGGGTTCCAGCGCCGGTTCGACGCGGGGTATGCCGAGGCGCACCGCCTCATCCAGAGTGGCGCGCTGGGCACGCTCTACAACATCCGGCTGGCGGGCCACGATCCGGCCCCGCCACACGAGGCGTACATCGCCCAGTCGGGCGGCCTGTTCCGGGATTTCTCGGTCCACGACTTCGATGTCCTGCGGTTCATGACCGGCTGCGAGGTCGAGGAGGTCTACGCCGATGGCGCCGTGCGTGGCTTCCCGGTGTTCGAGAAGTACGACGACGTCGACACCGCGGTCGTCGCGATGCGGCTGACCGATGGCCCATTCACGGTGATGACCGTGGCGCGCCACGACCCTCTCGGCTACGACATCCGGGCCGAGATCTTCGGGTCCAAGGACAGCATCGCGGTCGGGCTCGGCCCGCACACGCCCATCCGCTCGGTCGAGCCGGGTGTGCCTGCGCCGGCCGGTCCCCTCTGGCCCGACTTCCTCGTTCGCTTCGAACCGGCCTATGCGGCCGAGTTCGCAGGCTTCGTCGCGTTGGCGCGCGGCGACATCCCAAGCCCTTGTACGGCCCAGGACGGCGTTGCGGCTTTGCGCATCGCCGAGGCGGCCACTCGCTCGCTCCACGAACACCGCCCGGTGCGGCTCGCGGAGGTCCCCGGCTGAGGGGAGGGCTCCGCCCTACCCCTCGAGACGTCGGGACGAAAGGAGGTGTCCATGGCGGCCAGCGTGGCCGCGAAGGCAGATCCATCCCCTCGGCTCCGCCACACGGGTGGATGACATCGGGGCCGCGGCACTCGTCGCGGCAAGCGAACAACGGAGGAGAAGGAACGGAATGACTGTGAGGAGCAAGGTCCTCGTCGCGCTCGCCGGCGCGGCCATCGTCGTCGCCGCCTGTCAGACCGGCACGCCGTCCGGGTCGGGTTCGACCGGAAGCGGGTCGGGGCCTGACGGCGCGCTCGTCAAGCGCAGCGACATCAAGATCGAGATCGTCACCCACGGCCAGGCGCAAGACGGCTTCTGGGGCGTCGTCCGCAACGGCGTCAAGGCCGCTGCATCGCAGATGGGCGTGACGGCGAACTACAGCGCTCCGGGCGCCGAGAGCGACATGCCAGGCATGGTCTCGCTGATCGACGCCGCGGTCGCCAAGAAGCCGACCGGTCTGGTCGTGTCGATCCCCAACCCGGACGCGCTGGGTCCGGCCATCAAGAAGGCCGTCGATGCGGGCATCCCGGTCGTCTCGATGAACTCGGGCTCTGACGTGTTCAAGAGCCTCGGCGTCCTCGTGCATGTCGGCCAGACCGAGTACGAGGCTGGCCTTGGCGCTGGCCAGCGGTTCAAGGACGCGGGTGTCAAGAACGCCGTGTGCTTCAACCAGGAAGTCGGCAACCAGGCGCTGACGCTGCGCTGCAACGGCTTCTTCATGGGCCTCACGGGCAAGGAAGACGGCAAGGTCCTGCAGGGCAGCATCTCTGACCCGGCCGGCATGCAGGCGACGATCGCGTCGGCCATCCAGACCGACCCGACGATCGACGGCATCCTGACCCTCGGCCCGTCGGTCGCCAAGCCGGCGCTCGACGCCGTCACGGCATCCGGCAAGCAGATCCACCTCGCGACCTTCGACCTCAGCGCTGACGTGCTGACGGCCATCAAGGACGGGAAGATGGACTTCGCTATCGATCAGCAGCAGTTCCTCCAGGGCTACCTGCCGATCGTGATCCTCACGAACTACGCCGAGACGAAGAACCTCCCGACCGGTAACGGCGAGGGGCTCATCATGACCGGCCCCGGTTTCGTGACCCAGAAGGACGCGGCCGATGTCATCGCGCTCGCGGCCAAGGGTCTCCGCTAACCCGTAGCTCACGCCGGCATCGCCGGCGTACTGGGAGGGGTCGGCGCCCGCCGGCCCCTCACCACCCCTCGGAGGAGACGGATGGCGAGCACAACGACCGCGGCCCCGACGGCACCCGGTTCCGGCCGACTCCGGCAGATCTCGCTCACGCAGCGCGTCCTTGCCCGCCCCGCGGCCGGCGCGCTGATCATCGTCATCTTCGTCTGGGTCGTCTTCCTCGTGCTCTCCCTGGCACGGGGCAACACCGCGTTCCTCAGCCTGGCCGGCACACTCAACTATCTCGACGTGGCCGCCCAGATCGGCGTCATCGCGACGTCCGTCGCGCTGCTCATGATCGCGGGCGAGTTCGATCTCTCGATCGGGTCGATGGTCGGGTTCGCCGGGATCATGATGGCGATCGGCGTGACGATCTGGGGCCTGCCCGTCTGGCTCTCGATCATCCTGGCGATGATCCTCACCACATTCCTCGGCGTGATCAATGGGTTCATCGTGGTCCGCACGGGCCTGCCGTCGTTCATCGTCACGCTGGCGACGCTGTTCATCATCCGGGGCTTCTCGTCGGTGCTGACGTCGACCGTCAGTCCGATCACCTACATCCCGATCGACCCGACCCTGCTCAAGACCGATCCGCTCGCCCAGATCTTCGGCTTCAGCGCCACGATCACGAATGCGGACGGCAGCACGACGAGCGTCCAGGTCTCGATCCTGTTCTGGATCGTCATCGCCATCGTCGGCGTCTATCTGCTGGGGCGAACGCGCTTCGGCAACTGGATCGCGGGCGTCGGCGGCTCCTCCGCGGCAGCCCGCAACCTCGGCGTCCCCGTCGCGCGGGTCAAGATCGCGTTGTTCGCGTTGACGGCGCTATCCGCGGCGATCCTTGCCGCGATCCAGACCACCCGGTTCACCTCCGCGGACATCCTGCGCGGCACCGGGTACGAGCTCGACGCGATCACCACCGCCGTCATCGGCGGATCGCTGTTGACCGGCGGCTATGGATCCGTGGCCGGCACGGCGCTCGGGGCGCTCGCACTCGGGATGGCCCGCCAGGGCATCGTGTTCGCCGATATCAACGCCGACTGGTACAAGATCGCGATCGGCACGCTGCTGCTCGTCGCGGTCGTGCTGAACGGCTGGATCCGGCGCCGGTTCGCCGGGCTGAGCTAGGAGGGCCGACCCGTGGATGCCACACCCATGACCGACGCCCTCATGGACAAGAAGCCGTCCGCGACGGCTGGCGACGCGCCGCCACTGCTCGAGGCACGCGACGTCTCGAAGTATTTCGGGGCGGTCGTCGCGCTCGAGGGGGTCTCGCTTACTGTGCGGCCGGGTCGCGTGACCTGCCTGCTCGGCGACAACGGCGCCGGCAAGTCGACGCTGATCAAGACGCTGTCCGGCGTCCATCGCCCGGATGAGGGCACGCTCGCCGTCGACGGGCAGCCCGTCGAGTTCAATTCGCCGCGCGACGCGCTCGACGCCGGCATCGCGACCGTCTACCAGGACCTGTCGGTGATGCCGCTGATGAGCATCACCCGCAACTTCTTCCTCGGCAACGAACCGACCGTCGGGGCGGGCCCGTTCAAGCGGTTCGACCTCAAGAAGTCGGCCGGGATCGCCAGGGAGGAGATGAAGCGCATCGGCATCGACGTGCGCGACACCGACCAGGCGGTGGGCACGCTGTCGGGCGGCGAGCGCCAGACGCTGGCCATCGCCCGTGCCGAGTACTTCGGGGCGCGCGTGTTGATCCTCGACGAGCCGACGTCGGCCCTCGGCGTGAAGCAGTCGGCGATCGTGCTGCGCCACATCATCGCTGCGCGCAATCGCGGTCTTGGCGTGATCTTCATCACCCACAACGTGTCGCACGCGCTGCCGATCGGTGACACGTTCACGATCCTTTCGCGCGGGCGCACGGGCGGCCAGTTCAACCGTGGCGACGTGGACGAAGCCCAGCTGCACAGCCAGATGGGCGGTGGCGACGAGCTGCACGAGCTGACCCGGGAACTGGAGGCTTTGGCCCATACGGGACCTGCTGCACCCCCGACGGCGCCGCCGCCTGCCGCGGACGCTCCAGGCAGCGCCGCCACCCACTGACACCACCACCACCACCGACCGGCGGCGGCGCGGATCCGCGCCGATCCGGCGCCGAGGAACGGAAGACGATGACGGCAACGATCGCCGACGTCGCGGTCAAGGCCGGCGTGTCGACGGCGACGGTCAGCCGCGTGCTGGCCGGCGTCGGGCGCGCGCGACCGGAGACGCGGGCGCGCGTCCTCGACGCCGCCCGCGCGCTCGACTACCGGCCGTCCGAGGTAGCCCGTTCGCTGAAACGACGATCGACCCAGACCCTCGGGCTGATCATCACCGACATCGAGAACCCGTACTTCCCGCAGCTCGTGCGGTCGGTCGAGGACGCATCCCGAGCTGCGGGCTATACCGTCCTGCTCTGCAATGCGGCCGAGGACCCCGAGCGGGAGGCGTCCTACCTTGACCTGCTGGTCGACCGCCGCGTCGATGGGCTGATCATCGCGGCGAGCAGCATCGGTGCCCGTCAGGGCGAGTGGCTGACCGCGCCGCCGATCCCTGTCGTCCTGGTCAACACCGAGGTGCCGGACTCGGGCCTGCCGACCATCACGTCCGACAACGCGGCTGGCGGGCGACTCGCGACGGAGCACCTGCTCGCCCTGGGTCATCGCCGGTTCGGGTATCTCATGCCGCCGCCGCGCAACGTGGATGCCGTGCCCCGGCTGGCCGGCGTCAAGGCAGCGCTCCGTGACGCCGGTCGTCCCGACGACGCCCTGACGGTCGTCGAGGGTGAGGCTCTCGTCGGCGGCGGTGAGTCAGCGGCGATCGACCTGCTTGAACGCGCGCCCGAGACGACCGCGATCCTGGCCTACAACGACCTCATGGCGATCGGCGCACTCCGCGCGCTGCGTCACCGTGGTCGACGTGTGCCGCTGGACGCGAGCGTCGTGGGCTTCGATGACGTGGCCGTGGCCGCATTCGTGGATCCGGCGCTCACGACGATCTCGCAGCGGACCGAGGAGATGGGCCGCTGGGCGGTCGAACGGCTGCTCGGCGATGACGAGGCGGAAGCCACGACCGTGAAACTGCCGGTCGACCTCCAGGTCCGCGATTCGACGGGGCCGGCGCCCGGCTGACGCTGCGGTCAGGCGCGCAAAGCTACTGGCGCGGGTCCTCCACGCCGACCTGGGCCGTCAGGCTCGGGATGACCGCTCGCCGGACACGCTCGCGTGCACGACGGACCAGCACTGCCCGCTGATCCGGCACGCCGGCCAGACCGATGTCCTCCACGGCCAGCGAGCCTGCCGCGGCCGCGAACCGGAGCGCCCTCGCGAGCGACTGCCCGGGAGACGCGGCCACGCTCGGGCGGACCAGTACCGCCAGAAGCGCCGCGAGGAACGTGTCCCCTGCCCCGGTCGGGTCGACCTCGTGCTCTGTCGGCGTCGGCAGGTAGCGCAGGACCTCGACCGGCCCGTCATCGCCGGTCGTCACCAGCAGCCCGCCTTGGCCTCCCTGGGTGACGAGGAGGCGCGCGCCCGGGTGCAGGAATCGCGCGAGGTCGCCCAGGGACGTCTCACGCGCGACGTCGAGATGGCTCAATCCGACGAGATCCGCGCGTTTCAGGATCTCGCGCTGGCTCGGCGCGACCCGCTGGACATCGCCACCGGGGACCATCTCGCGGAGCATGCCCTGCCACGCGACGCCGACCGTCGCGTGCCCGGGAATCACATCGACCCAGCTGTCGGGCACCTCGTTCGCGACCGGTACGAGCGACCACGACCGAGTCTCCATCCACGACGACGGCAGGGGGACGGGTTCGACCGGGACGCCTGCCGCCATCGACACCTGCCGGCGGCCCGTGGGCGTCTCGATGTTGTGGAAGATCGGGCCTTCCGGTAGGTCGACCTTGAGGATGTCGACGCCTGCGTCGCGCATCGCGTCGAGTTCCTCGGCCGTCGACGCCTCTCGGTCGACGCCGACGACGGCCGCAGTCCGAAGACCGAGCCTGGCCGTCGTAAGGGCGGCGTACGTGACGCCGCCGCCCAGCCGCCATCCGCGCGGATCGTCGGGCGCGATGTCGCGCGCGGCCGACCCGATGTGGACGACCTCGACGGCAGGTGACGTCATTCCGATCTCCGGGGCGACTGGTTCGTTGGCGCGTGACGGTCCGCCGGGTGGTCCCGGGCGTGCGGCGTATACTGCCGCACCCGACCAGCACCGCGAGGCTCCCTTGTTCTTCTACGAACTCCACGAAGGCGATGACGAGGTCTATTCCGACGTCCTTGTCGCGAGCGAGTCGGAGTGGGAGCCACAGGAATTCTTCGAGCTCGTGCAGCGGGTCCGCCACGACGTCCAGCACGGGTATGAGCAGGACACGCTGATCGAGGCGATCGCGCTCGTGCTCGAGCGCGACTACGAGTTCATCTACGTCAACGACGATCGACTCGCCGCGGCCGTCAACGTGTCGACCCAGGACGACGACAACTTCCTCGCCGATCTCGATGGCGATGACGATGACGGCGAGGAGGCCGAGGTGTTCAAGGACGAGTTCCGAACCATCGTCGCCGACTTCGATCCGGACCTCGGCCGGCCGAACTAGGGTCGCGGGCCGGACCGCGTCTCAGCGGCTGAAGAGGATCTCCAGCACGTCGCCGTCCTTGACCCGATAGGTCTTTCCTTCCGAACGTAGCCGGCCCGCCTTCTTCGCCTCGGCCATCGACCCGAGGCTGAGCAGGTCCTCGTACGCGACCGTCTCGGCCCGGATGAAGCCCTTCGCCAGGTCCGTGTGGATGGCGCCGGCCGCGTCGACCGCCGTCGACCCATCCGGGATCGGCCACGCCCGGACCTCGTCGGGGCCCGCCGTCAGGAACGACACGAGCCCGAGCAGTCGGTACGACAGCTCGATCACGCGGCCCAGGCTCGACTCGGTGATCCCGAGCTCATCCATGAACACGGCCGCCTCGTCGGGTTCGAGCTCGCCGAGCTCCATCTCGATCTTCGCCGATAGCGCATCGACCATCGCGTGCTGGTGCGCGTACGTCGCCGCCACGCCTTCGACCAACGCCGGTGCGGCACCCAGATCCCCCTCACCGACGTTGAGCAGGACGAGCACCGGCTTCTCGGTCAGGAAGCGGAACCCACGGATGGCCTTCGCCTCGTCATCGTCGAGACCGAGGTCGCGGATCGGCGTGCCGGCCTCGAGCCCCGCATGGATCCGCTGGACGACTACCTCTTCCCGCTCGGCGGCCTCGCGCTCAGCCTGCGTCCCGTGACGACCGCTCGTCTTGAGTCGCTCCAACCGACGCTCGGCCATCGCCAGGTCGGCGAGCGTGAACTCGAGGTCGAGCTGCTCGAGATCCCGCACCGGGTCGACCGAGCCCGCCGGGTGGGGGTGGGCCGGGTCCTCGAACGCACGGACGACGTGGAGGAGCGCGTCGGACTCGCGCAACCGCGCGAGATGATCGGCCGGCAACTCCTCCGTCCCGACCCGCCCCTCGGAGGACGCCGGCGGCGCGGGGAGGTCGACGTACGTGACGTCGGCCTGGACGATCTTCTTCGGCTTGAAGATCTCGGCGAGCCGGTCGAGCCGGTCGTCGGGGACCTTGACCACCCCCACGTTCAGGGTCACGCCGCCGTACCCGCCGGTCTCGGCATGACCGCGGGTCAGCGTGTTGAAGACGGTGGTCTTGCCGCTGCCGGCAAGCCCGACGATCGCGATCTGCACGATCAGTACCCGGCGGCCGGGTCAACGACGTTGAGCAGCGGCTCGCCGGTCGCGAACCGCCGCAGATTGTCGCAGAAGAGGTCGACGCTGCGATCGAGCACGCGCCCGCTCGACCAGGCGGTGTGTGGCGTGACGATCACGTTCGGTAGTTCGTAGAACGACGACAGAGCCGGGAGCGGCTCCTCACGGAACGTATCGAGGACCGCGCCGCCCAACGGGCCGTCGCGCAACGCCCGAAGGAGCGCGCGTTCATCGATGAGCCGGCCGCGAGCGACGTTGATCAGCCACGAACCGGGTTTGATCATCGCCAGCGTGTCGGCATTGATCATGTTCTCGGTCTCGGGGGTGAGCGGCGCGGCGAGCACGATGAAATCGGATTCACCCAGCAGCTCCGGGAGCATCTCCGGACCACCGACCCGGTCGAGCATCGCCTCGCCGAACGACAGGTCATCGCCTTCGCGGGACGATTCGACACCGCTCTCGGGGCGCCGTCGGACCGCGATGACGCGACAACCGAATGCCGTTGCGAGCCCACCGACGGCGCGCCCGATCGATCCGAGTCCGACGATTCCGACGGTCACGTCCCGCAGCTCGCTCCCCTCGAGCGGCTGCCACGTCCGTTCCCGCTGCAGCTCGAGGAGCTGCGGCAACCGACGCGAGACGGCCAGGATCATCATCAGGACGTACTCGGCGATCGGGCGGCTGAACACTCCCCGCGCATTGGTCACGATCAGCCCGCGCTCACGCGACGCTGGGGTCAGCGCCCGTTCGACCCCGGAGGTCGCCGAGTGGACCCACGCGAGCCGGGGCGCTCGCGCCAGGAGCCGGTCGAACGCATCGGACTTGAGCCAGCCACGGAGCATCACCTCGACGTCATCGAGCGGGCCATCGGCGAGGCCCTCGATCGAGACCGTCACGAGGCGCGCTCCCGGTGCGGCCGCGCGGATGCGCTCCAGGTCCCGTGCGCGATAGCGCGCGGAGAGGATCGGGCTGAGGGCGATGGCAGTCGGCGCGCCGCCGGGGCCGCTGCCTGGACCGGCGGTCGTCACTGGACCGGGCGGTCGGTGGGATCGGCGAGCAACGGCGGCGACGCGGGCGCCACCGATGGCGGTGACTCCGTCTCGACGCCATCGAGGACACGTGCGATCCAGCGCGCCGGTGCCTCGATCTCGCCGTCGCGCGGCAGGCTCTCGGGCCCGGCCCACAGCCGCCGGAGGGCATCGGGTCCACGGGCATCGGCGACGGCTCGCACGAACAGCTCGCCCTTCTTGTACTGATCGAGCTTGAGGTCCATGCCGGTCAACCGGAGTATCGCGCGCTCGAACGGAGTACGACGCGTCCGTCGCTCGTCGAACTTGGCGCGGATCCGCTCGACGTCCGGGACGAGCCCATTCCCCACCTCGTCCATCACGTAGTCGCTGAACCCCTCGAGCAGGCTCATCACCGCCTGTGTCTCACGGAAGAGCGCTTTCTGCTCGTCCGTCATCAGGCGTTCCATCCAGTGTTCGCCGCCACCCTCGCCGCGGAGCGCGCGCCCGAGACCCTTCATGGCTTCCTGACCCATCCCGCGCACGTCGCGACCGAACAAGGTCAGCTGCCGCTCCAGCCGTGACGCGAGGTACGGCCGGAGCCATGGGTGGGCCTCGAACTCGAAGGCGTGGGTCGTCTCGTGCAGTGCGATCCACGTGCGGAACGAGGCCAACGGGACGCCGAGTGCCTTGGCCGTCAGGCGGATGTTCTCCTCGACGAACAGGAGGCGCCCCGGTGCCGCTTCCGCGGACAGCAGCGCGAGATCGTATTGGCCGAGCACGCGCTGACCCATGAACCCGAGCAGGACGCCGAGCTGACGGGTCGTGATCCATCGATTGGCGAGCGCCATCGCGGCGACCGTGAAGCCGCCGCCGACCGGCACGACCTGATCGAGCAGGTCGTGCTCGAGCTTGCCGATGAGCGAGGCGAACGAGGCGGTGTTGGCACGGACCCAGCCGGCCCGATCGACCACGCCGGAACGCTCGACGACGCCCGGCAGCTCCGTACCGAGCGCGGCCGACAGCGCGGGCACGATCCGGTCCATCGCGGCCGCGTACTCCGGTTCCGCGGCGCGCAGCTCCTCGGCGCTTAGCGCTCCGGGTGCCGTCCGGAGCCGTCCGATCGCGAGGCGCTCCACCGTCCCCCAATCGACCAGACCCTGGCGTGCCCGCCGCTCCATCTGCCGCCCGACGAGCGTGGCTGCGGCACCGAGCGCCGACCCGATCAGGATCCCAGCCTGCCACGCGCGATCGTCGCGCCAGGAATCGGGTCCCCGCTTCGGGCTCATCCGGCGAGCGCCCCGAGCTCAACGGGTTCGACCGAGACGAAGGCCGGGCCGAACAGCCGTCCCGCGACGGCCTCGAACCGGTCGGCGTCGCCGGTGGTCATCTGCACGTGGGATGGGGTCGTCCCCGCGGGCGCCTCGATGCGGTTGACGCTGAGAAGCTCCGCGAGCGCGGATGCGGTGGCGGTAGCCGAATCGACGATCGCGACGTCGTCACCGAGCAGGTCGACGAAGAGCGGCCGAAGCAACGGGTAGTGCGTGCAACCGAGGAGCAACGTGTCGATCGCGTCGCCCGGTGGTCTGCCGTCGTGGTCCTGGCTCCGTCCGGCCGATGACAGGAACGGGGCAAGGGACTCGGCGATCGTCGCCTCCGCGTTGGCACCGCTGAGCTCGCCGGTCTCGACCATCGGGACGAGCGCCGGTGTGGGGTGCTCGACGACGTGGACGGCGGGGTTCTCGACCTTGATCGCGTCGTGATACGCATGGGATCGGATCGTCGCGGGCGTCGCGATGACGCCGACCCGGCGGTTCCGCGTCGCGAGAGCCGCGGCAGCTGCACCGGGCCGGACGACGCCGAGCACCGGCAGGTCGTACCGGCGGCGGAACGCGGCCAAGCCGACCGCGGTCGACGTGTTGCAGGCAACGACGAGCGCTTTGACGTCTCGCTCGACGAGCGCGTCGAGCGATTGGGTGGAGAACGCCAGCACCTCGTCGTCCGATCGGGTGCCGTACGGTGCGCGATCGTTGTCGCCCAGGTACAGCGTCGGCTCGAGGGGGGTCCGCCGGATGATCTCGCGCAAGACCGTCAGCCCCCCGACCCCTGAGTCGAAGACGCCGATCGGTCGTGGATCGGACACTGGACCCCTAGCCGCGCCCGGCACCGACCGGGACTCGCGGGGAGCCGATCAGCTCCGACGCGACACGCATCAGGTCCTGCGTGATCGGCGCAGAGGGGTTGGCCAGGATGAACGGCACACCTTCGTTGTTCGAGCGGACGACGAGCTGGCCGTCGGACATGACCTTGTGCTCCGGGATGCGCCCGAGGGCGCGTTGGAGATCCTCAGGCTCGATGCCGCCCGGGCTGTCCGCCCGGTTCACCAGGTAGCGCACCTTCGTCGGGGGATACCCGATCGACCGGAACGTGTCGGCCATCGCGATCGTGTTGTGGATCGTCGTGGAGTCGTACGTGACGATCTCGATGATCGTGTCGCTGGCGTCGAGGAAGCCGAGGTTGATGTCGTTGATCGAGCTCGACATGTCGATGACGATCGCGTTGTAGACGCGGCGCAGCAGCGACAGGACCTTCTCGATGTCGCGCGGCGAGATCATCTCCGCCATCTCGATCCGCGGCGGTGCCAGCAGGATGTCGATGCCCGAGGGGTCGCGCCACAGGACGTCGGACAGGTCGGACTCCGAGATCCGGTCGGTCGGCAGGTCGAGGATCGAGGGCGCGTCGGTCGGCACCTTCAGCAGCGCGCGAAGATCGCCGAACTGGACGCTGCCGTCGATCAGGACGGTCTTCTGCTCGAGCTGGGCCATCGCGACCGCGAGGTTGAACGCGATCGTGGTCTTGCCAACGCCGCCCTTCGGCGCGAAGACCGACGTGATGCGGGTGACCCCGACCGAATGCGTTTCCGCGAACTGTTTACGCACGCCCGAGATCTTGTTCATGAGCTCGAAACCGGAGAACGGCATCGACAGGACGGCGTGGACGCCCTTCGCCGGGTCGACCTCGACCGGGTTCTGCGGCACGGTCAGGACGATCACCGGAACGCCCAGGCCCGCTTCCTGGATGTGCTCGACCAGCTTCGGGCCCTTGGTCCGGCCCTGGAGCAGCGCATCGACCATGACGACGTCCGGTCGGAGCTGGCGGATCTGGTCGACGGCGCGGCCACCGTCGGACAGGACATCGAGCAGCTTCACGGCTTGCTGCGCGTTGAGGAGGCCGCGGATGTACTGCGCGACCTGCGGCACATCCTCGACGATCAGGAGCCGCGTCTGGTCGCTGCTCGAACCACTGGACATCGGGCTCGACGATACCACGCGCTACGTGTCGGACCGGCGGTGCGCGGGCGCACCGCCGACGTGCGCAAGCGCACCGCCGACATGCGCCAGCGCACCGCCGACCTGCGCGGGCGCACCGCCGACGTGCGTGAGCGCCACGCCTCCCGCAACGACCGTCACGCTCATGGGCGCTCGGCGATCAGCACGGCCCGTTCGGCGCCGTACCCGAGCGGTGTGAGGTCGTACCCACCGGCGACCACCTCGACGCGTAGCCCGGCCTCCTCCGCGAACGCGATCAGCTCGTCCGCCGAGATCAGCCGCAGACGATCCTGCCGGATCCACCGCCGCGGCGCCTCGCCCTGCGGCGCCTCGTCGAAGATGGCCGTCAGGATGAGCGTCCCATTGCTCGCATCATGCACGGCTGATCCGGTCTTCGTGACGTGCGCGCCACTTTCGGGATCCGTGCGGATCCACTCGTGGAAGACGCGCCCATCGAAGCGGGCGAGGTCGTCGGCGTCAGGGAGCCACGCGTCCACGGCGGCGATGCCGCCGGGGCGCAGCTGGGTCGCCAAGGCGCGGATCGCTGCACGCTGCCGTTCCCGGGTCGCAAGCAGCATGATCGAGTTGAGGGCGATGAACGCCAGACCGTAACCACCCGGGCCACCCTCCGGCTCCGGAAGCTCGAGCAGGTCACCCTCGATGAACGTGATGGCATCCGGTCGGAGGCCCGCGTCAGTGGCGCGTTCGCGCGCGCGAGCAAGCATCGCCTCGTCGATGTCGACGGCAGTGACCGCGTGGCCGGCAGCAGCGAGCGGGACGGCCAGGCGGCCGGTCCCGGCGGCGAGCTCGAGCACCGGGCCATCGGCCCGGTCGGCGAGCGCGCGGTACAGATCGAGGTCGCCCGGATCCTCCTGCAGGTCGAGGTCGTACAGGCGCGCGAGGGCGCGCGCCGTCGCAGCGTCCGGAGGTTCGATCACGCTGCTGAGGGCTCGTAGCGGACCGGCGTCCCCGCGGCCTTGCGGACGGCCAGTGCGCTGATCGCCTCGAGCGCTGCGCGGTTCGCGGCCATCGCGGTGGTCTCCGCATGGTCGTACGGCGGGGAGACCTCGACGACGTCCATGCCCGCAAGCTCGACCGCGCCGACGATCTGACGCACGGCCCGCAGCACTTCACGGGTGAGCATCCCGCCGGGCTCCGGGGTCCCCGTCCCGGGTGCGAGCCCCGGGTCGATCACGTCTATGTCCAGGCTCAGGTAGATCGCATCCGGACCGTCGAGCGCTTCGTCGATCGCCTGCGCGATGACCGCTTCCGCGCCACGCTCCTCGATCTCGCGCATGAAGTGGTAGCGGAGTCCCTGCGCCCGCATCCATTCGAACGTCTCGACGGGCGGCCAGTACCCGCGCAGGCCGACTTGCACGAAGTTGCGGCCGGCGACCGCCCCGGATTCGATCAGGCGCCGCATCGGGGTCCCGTGACCGGCGAGGACGCCCCAGTCGTCGTTCGCCGTGTCCGCGTGGGCGTCGAAATGGACGATCCCGATGCTCTTCGGCCGGCGGAGCTCGGCGATGGCCGTGGCGGACGGCCAGGTGATGGAGTGGTCGCCACCGAGGACGATCGGAATCGCGCCGGTCGATGCGACCTCGTGGACCTTGCGATAGATGAGCGCGTGCGCGCGCTCGATCCATGCGGGGATGATGTTGGCGTCGCCCGCGTCGACGACGTCGAGGACCTCGAACGGCTCGACGTCGAGCTGGAGCGAGTTGATCGAACCCGACGTGTACTGCGCCTCGCGGATCGCCCGCGGGCCGAATCGGGCACCGGAGCGATGGCTCACGGCGTCGTCGAAGGGAGCGCCGATGATGGCCACATCAGGCTTGCGGGCCGCAAGCTCCGCGACGTCCGTGATCCACGGCAGCTTCATGAAGCTGACCGCGCCGACGTAGGTCGGCAGATCGAAGTCGCTGTACACCTCGTACTCGCGATCCCAGCCGTTCGCGGTCGCGAAGTCGGGGTCGTGGGGGCGCTCGGCCACGGAGGTCCTCCCGGAGACGGACACGGCCGACATCAGGGCCGCGTGATGGGATCCGTCTCGTTCGGGGCGCCGCCGGTTCGCGATCCGGCGTCCAGCGGGGCGCGCCGGCGCGATGGTACACCCGGGGTCGGTCGGGTCAGGCCCCTTCGCGGAACGCCGCCCAGGCACGTTCGACGAGTGCCGGGTCCTGGAAGAGATCGACCGCCGTCTGGGCGATGAGCGTCGCCGCGAGGAGCGTCGTCTCGTCGGCTCGTGGGGTCGCGGCTGCGTCGCGGAAGGCGATCGAGTGGCCGGCGACGCCTTCCTCGCAGATCGCGAGATCCGGGTGGATCGTCGGGACGACCCAGCTGACGTTCGCCATGTCGGTGCTGCCGGCATTCGGATCGTCGCCCATGTCCTCGATCCCGTAGGCCGCCATGTTGGCCCGGAAGCGCTCGACGAGCGGCTGGTTGTTGCGCATGGTCGTCGCGCCGCCGGAATAGATCACGTCGACGGTCGTGCTGGTCGCCAGCGCGGCTGCCTCGGCCATCCTCGTGAACCGGTCCTTCATCTCGTCGTAGTACGCCTGGTCGTCTGCGCGGATCATGAACCAGGCGGACGTCCGGTCCGGGATGATGTTCGCCGCCGTGCCGCCCTCGGTGATGATCCCGTGCACGCGAGCCGCGTCTCTGAGCTGCTGGCGCCAGAGTCCGACCGAGGTGAACAGCTGGACCATCGCATCGAGCGCGTTCCTGCCCTTCCACGGGTCCGACGCGGCGTGCGCCTGAAGGCCGTGGAACACGACCTCGACGTCCTCCGACGCGAGCGGGAAGCTCTCGACGTGGCTCCGGTCGCACGGGTGATAGAGCAGCGCCGCGTCGACACCCTCGAACAACCCGTCGTCGATCATGATCTGCTTGCCGCTCCCCCGCTCCTCGGCCGGCGTACCCAGGAAGACGATCTCCCCGGGCAGATCTTCGGCAACCGCCGCGAGGGCGATCGCGGCGCCGACGCCCGAGGCGGCCATCGTGTTGTGGCCGCAGCCATGGCCCAGACCTGGCAGCGCGTCGTACTCCGCGAGGATCCCGATCCGGGGCTTCGTCCCGCCACGACCACCGCGCTTCACCGCTCGAACGGCGGTCGCCAGGCTGCCGGCGGGGTGCTCGACCTCGAAGCCGTGTCCACGCAGGACCTCGGCGACCCATGCCGCTGCATGGTGTTCCTCGAAGGCCGGCTCCGGATCGGCATGGATGCGATGCGAGAGGTCGATGATCTCGTCCCGGGCCGCCTCGACGGCAGCGGCGACGCGCTCCTTGAGCTCAGTGAACGGCTCCGCGGGGCGTATGGCGGTTCGGTCGGGCACAGGTCCTCCGGGCGTGGCGTGGATCGGACCGACTGGGACTGGTCCGACGGCGGATGGTACGGCCAGCGCGTCCTCGGTGCTTTAGCGCTCGGCGGACAAGGTCGCTTCGGCGACGGCGGCGAGCGCGATGATGAACAGGGCGATCGGCAGCTCGAGGGCCGATTGCAGGCGCAGCACGATGAAGATCGCCACGATCAGCCCGATCCAGCCACCCCGCCTGGCCGCGCGGAGCCAATCGCCGCGGTAGGCGATACGGCGGTGCCGTGCGAAGACCACCAGCCAGAGGATCGGCGTCACGGTGAGCCCAACGGCGAGCCCGATCAGGGCCGCCCCGATGAACCCGGCCACCGGTTCCGCGACCGGGTCACGGGTCGTGACGATCAGGGCGACGAGGACCCACACGAGGACCGCAGCGCCCAGTACGGCGAAGTTCGACAGCCGGTCGCGGGCCTCCATGACGAGCGAGTCTAGAGGCGCCGCTCGGCTGCCTGTCACCTACCTCGGTCGGGCGGCACTCGACGGGCAGATATCGCGGAACGGGCAGCGGGTGCAGACCATCGGTTCCGGCGTCGCTTCGAACCGGCCGGCCCGGATCCCACTCGCGACCTCGGAGATCCGAGCCCGGGCCTTGGCGACGCGCTTCGGGTCGACATCGACCCTCCCCACCAGACCCGAGTCCAGAAAATGGAGCGCGACCTGGTCCGGAAGCCGGCCCGTCATCGCCTCGTAGCCCATCGCGTAGATCTGGAGCTGGAGCGACTCGCGTGCGCGCTGCTTCGCCTTTGCGGGGTCACGGACGTCGGACGTCTTGTAGTCCGTGATCGTCACCCGTTCCCGGCCCATGATCCCGAGCGTCGGCGTGACGACGTCGGCGCTCTGTGTCGCCGCCTCTGCGGGCGGGGCGGGCTCACTCGACCCGGCGCCGTCGTCCGTTACGGATTCGATGTCGACACGATCCCACCGGCCGCGAACACGGTCGCCATCGAGGTCGAAGGCGAACTCGCGCTCCACGTAGGTCGGGATCACCGCGTCGGGGCGCAGCTGTTCTTCGCGGAAGCGGCGCAGTGCCGCACGCGCGGCCTCGAGCCGCGCCTCCTCGTGCTCGCGGCTGACGAAACCCTCGTTCGACCAGGCCGACTCGAGCACCTCGTCGAGCTCCGCCTCGGACATCACGTGGCCACGTGCGTGGCGGTGGTGGAAGACCTGCACGGCCTTGTGCATCGCCGACCCGTAGATCAGGGCGTGATGCGGCGGGGTCGGGATACGCAGGACGTGGCCGTACTTGTAGCGAAGCGGGCAGCTCAGGTAGGCGTCCACCTGACCGAAGCTCAGCATCAGCGGCTCGCCGCGGGACGTCGAACGCGCGGCGACCGGTACGTCGAGGGCCGCGAACCGCGCCAGGCGCTCCTCGGGGGCCGGGGTCACGGCACCAGTGCCCGGCGTCGCCGCCGATGCTGGCAGGTCCAGCGCCTCCAGTACGAAGGGCGATACGCGGCGAGCCCGAGAACCGCCGTAATCGGCCGCGTGGGTGAGCACGAGCTCGTCGCGCGCCCGCGTCATGGCGACATAGAACAGTCGCCGCTCCTCGGCGAGCGCCCGCTCGGGCGTCGGCGGGTCCCCTCGCCCGAGACCCGCGGGGAGCGGTAATGGCTCTCCCCGACCATTGCCCGGGAACCGGCCGCTGACCAGCCCCGGCAGGTAGACGATCGGGAACTCGAGCCCCTTCGCCTTGTGGACCGTCAGCACCGCGACGGCATCGGCATCGGGGTCCAGGTCGGCCGTGGCTGGGTCGTCACCCGCCTCGATCAACGTCTCGAGGTGCTGTGCGACGAACATCGCGCGGTCGTCGGCCAGGACCGCGGACTGCGCCCGGATCAGGTCGAAGAAGCGCGCGATGTTCCCGAGCCCCTCGTCGGCTGCGGTGGTGGCCGTCGCGGCGAGGCGGGCGAGCAGGCCGCTGTCACGGAGGAAGGCGTACAGGACCTCGCCGGCCGGCCGCTCATGGGCCATCGACGTGAAGCGCGCGACGTCGGTCACGAGCCGGTGGATGCCGGCACGCGAGGCGGGCGCGAGACGGAGGATCCCGGGCTGCCGCTCGACCTCCTCGAGGACATCCCAGACGGACCGGTTTCGCCGGCGAGCCGTGTTGACGACGCCCGTGAGGTCTTCGCCGTCGATCGCGTAGACGTCCGATGCCGCGAGCGCATAGAGATCCACGCTCGAATGCGGGTCGGCCACCGTCCGCAGGAACGACAGAAGGAGCCGGACCTCGGGACGCGCGTACAGCCCGGACGAGCCCGAGAACCGCCACGGGACGCCGGCTACGTTGAGGGCCCGCAGGATCGGATCCGCGTGGCCGTTCGCCCGGACGAGGACCGCATGGTCACGGGGCGCCCCGCCTCCGGCGATCCTGCGCGCGACATCCGCGGCGATCCAGTCCGCTTCCTCGGAGCCCGTCGCGAACGGTTCGAGCTGGACGGCCATGCCCGCCTCGCGTCGCTGGGGACGGAGTCGCTTGGCGATCCCGGTCCGGACCTCGAGACGATCGGGATCGTTGAACCGGATGAGCCGGTACGAGGCGTCGAGGATCGGTCCGAGCGAGCGGTAGTTCCGGCGCAGCACGACGGTCCGTGCGGTCGGGTAGCGGTCGCGGAACTCGAGGATGTTCTCGATCGCGGCGCCACGGAACGCGTAGATCGCCTGATCGTCGTCGCCGACGACCGTGACGTTGCGATGCGGCTCGGCCAGCGCCGTCACGAGCTCCGCCTGCGCGCGGTTCGTGTCCTGGAATTCGTCGACGAGGACGTAGCGGAATCTGCCGGCGATCGCACTCCGAGCCGACGGCGACTCGCGGACCAGCCGGAGCGCGAGCGCGACCTGGTCGCCGAAATCGATGAAACCGTTCTGCGCCAGGAGCTCCTGGTAGCGCGCGTAGGCGCGCGCGAGCTCGGCCTGGCGGGCAGCCTCCTCCGAAGCCGCCGCCCCATCGACGCCGGTCTCGGCGTCGACCAGGGCTGCCTCGGCTGACAACCGTGCCGCGTGCTGCTGATACGCCTCAGGGCTGATGTCCTCGTCCTTGCACCGGCTGAAGAGCGTGACGAGGGCAGCCAGGAAGCGGGTCGGGTCGCCGAGCGGCCGGTAGGCATCGAGCTCGAACTCGAACAGGTGCTCGCGCAGGAAGATCACCGCCTCGGCGCGCGACAGGACCCGTACATCCGGCGGCAGGCCGAGCTGGAGCGCGTGGTCACGGATCAATCGATCGCCGAAAGCGTGGAACGTGGCGATCTGGGTATCCGTGTAGCCGTAGGGAACGAGCTGGTCGACGCGTAGTGCCATCTCGTCGGCGGCCTTGTCGGTGAACGTCAGCGCGAGGATCTCGGACGGCTTGGCGCGCCGCGTCGCGATGAGCCATGCGATCCGGCGAGTGATGACCTGAGTCTTGCCCGTCCCGGCGCCCGCGACGACGAGGAGTGGTCCCTGATCGTGCGTGACCGCACGGAGCTGATCCGGATCGAGCCCACCGAGCAGACCGTCCATCCCCTCCGGGACGGGCGGTGTCGCGATCGATGGGTCCATGACCGGCACGAGCTCGCGCCACGCCGGGATCTGTTCGAGTGGGGTCGGTCCACGCCGTCGCGCGCGGACGGTCGGGCGAGTCACCGGTGGGGTCGTGGGGTCGACGATGGGGGCCATGTGCGAACCATCGCCGTCCCCCGTGACACCTAGCCTGTCAGGCCGTCGCCTGTTTGATCGCGGCGGTCTCCTCCTCCGACAGCGCACCATCGGAACGACCACCCCGGATCGACTTGGCGTAGACCCGCGTACCGGTGCGGGCGTGCAGGCTCGATAGGACCCAGCCGTTCCCGTCGGCGTCGAGCAGCGCGAGGGCGAAGCTCTGGTTCCCGCCGGTGTCCTCGAACGGGTTGAAGCGCACGAGCCCGACCCGCTGGAATGCGCGAGGCGCGGCGGTCTCGAGTCGGTTTGTGCGTGTCCCAAGCCGCTCCACCTCGCGACCGAGCTCGTACACCCGATCGAGGTGTGCGCCGAGCACGTCGCCAAGGTCACCGTCCTCACCGCGGGTCAACCCGACGACCCGTTTCCGCAGCTGGCTGAGCTGGCGCGTGAGCCACAGCACGAGTACCAGAAGGACGACGACGGAGACGATGAGCACGAGGACGATCGGCCCGATGTTGGCGGCCACGGTCGCGTTCAGGTCGATCTCTGGGTCCTCCGACGGCGGGTCGGCGCGAGTCTAGCAGTCGGTCCTTGGCCATCACGTATCGGATGGCCGCCGAAGCCGCGGTGCTATCCTCTGCCGCTGGCGGCGACCCGACCGACGTCCCCGCCCATCCACCGACTCGTCCCGGAGGATCATCGACGACCATGGCCAAGCGCGTACGCGGTGGTTCGAGCCGCCCGGGCCAACGGGCACGGCTCCAGCGCCGCTCCCCGACCGCGCGACCGACCACGGAGTCGACTTCGACACCGTCGACGGGGTCCGTGTCGCTGACCGCCGCCGAGGAGGCGCGCGCGGCCGAACTGGAAGCGCAGATCGTGGCGGCCGAGAAGGCCGCCGACGCCAAGACGAGCCCGGCGCGCGATCGCTCGCGTCGACCCGTGGAGGGCGAGGTCCGCGTGCGGAGCGGATCGATCGCCGAGCGGGCGAGCCACGAGTACGCCTACGTCGCTCGTGATGTCCGCCGGATCGCCAAGATCGGCGGTTCGCTCGTCGTCTTCCTGCTCGGTCTCTGGGTCGTGCTCGAAGCCACGGGCATCGGCCGCATCTAGAGGCAGGACGGCGACCATGGGCGTGACCGGCATCGGCGCCATCTCATTCCGGGCGGGGGACCCCGAGGCGCTCGCCGCCTGGTATGCCGAGCATCTGGGCGTGGGTGGTGGCGAGATGGGCATCTGGGAACAACAGGCCGGCTCGACCGTCTTCGCGCCCTTCGCATCGGACACCGACTACTTCCCTGCCGACAAGCAGTGGATGCTCAACTTCCGGGTCGACGGACTCGACGCCTTGATCGCGGCCCTCCAAGCCGACGGCATCGAGGTCATCACGAACCCCGAGTGGGATGCGCCTGGTGTCGGGCGGTTCGCGCGCATCTTCGACCCCGAGGGCAATCAGATCGAGCTCTGGGAGCCCGACTGAGCCACCCCGCGTCCTAGACTGGCCGCGATGCCGACCGCACGACCACGCTCCGGAGGCGCCAGGCCCGAAGCGCTCTTCCAACCACCACCCGAACGACAGCCGCTCGCGGCGCGCATGCGGCCGCGGAGCCTCGACGAGTTCGTCGGACAGGAGCACCTCGTCGGCGAGCGGGGCCCGCTCCGCCGCTCGATCGCCCGCGGTCATCTCGCGTCATTGCTGCTGTGGGGCCCACCGGGAACCGGCAAGACCAGCCTTGCGCGGCTGCTCGCCGGGGAGGTCGGTGCGCAGTTCGCCACGATGTCCGCGGTCATGGCGGGGGTCGCCGATGTCCGTTCGACGATCGCCGAGGCCCAGGAACGGCTGGCGCTGCAGGGCACACGGACGGTCCTGTTCCTTGACGAGATCCATCGGTTCAATAAGGCCCAGCAAGACGCGCTGCTCCCGCATGTCGAGGACGGCACGGTCACGCTCATCGGAGCAACGACCGAGAATCCGTACTTCGAAGTGAATGCCGCACTGCTGTCGCGGATGCGGGTGTGGCGGCTCGAAGCCCTGACAGACGGGGACGTCGCCACGGTCGTCCGACGAGCCCTCGAGGACGGGGAACGGGGTCTGGGTGGCCCGCTCGGGCCGGACGGCGGCGTGACGCTCGGCCAGGAGGCCTTCGATCACCTCGTCGGGCTCGCGGGAGGCGATGCCCGATCGGCGCTGAACGTGCTCGAGGGAGCGGTCGCGCTCGCCGAGGCCGAGGGCATCCGTGACGCCGATGGCCACGTCGCGCCACGGCTCGAGGACGTCGAGGGCGCTGCTCAGCAGCGGGTCCTGGCGTACGACCGCGCGGGCGACGGGCACTACGACACGGTCTCGGCCTTCATCAAGAGCCTTCGCGGGAACGACCCGGACGGGGCGCTGTACTGGCTGGCGTCGATGGTCGCGGCGGGTGAGGATCCCCGGTTCATCGCGCGCCGACTCATCATCAGTGCTTCGGAGGATGTGGGGAACGCCGATCCGCGGGCGCTGCAGGTCGCCGTCGCGGCGGCGCAGGCGCTCGACCACGTCGGCCTCCCGGAAGCGCAGTACGCGCTTGCCCAAGCAACGACGTACATCGCCACAGCGCCGAAGTCGAACCGATCTGGATCTGCCTACTGGGCCGCGGCCGGCGACGTCGAGGCGCGCGGCTCCCTCGCCGTGCCCCTCCATCTGCGCAACGCCCCGCACCGACTCATGCGCCAGCACGGCATCGGCGTCGGCTACCGCTACCCGCACGACTTCGAGGAGGCGGACGTCGACCAGCAGTACCTGCCCGACGAGCTGACCGACCGGCGCTACTACCTGCCGACCGACCAGGGCTACGAGGCCACCATCGCGAACCGGATGGACGCGCGGGTCGAGAAACGCGCGTCGGGCAAGCCGAAGCGCTCGGCGTTGCCGAAGCCCGAGATCGCCAAGGGCGCGGGCGGGGACCTGATGCGGACGCGGGAATCAAACCGGAAGAAGCTCGCGGAGACCGAGAAGCAGGACGCGAGCTAGGTCACAGACGCGGGTTCGCGACCCCGTCGATGACGACCCGCTTGCCGGCGCCCCAGACCTCGAGCCGAAGGGTCCCGGACCTGCCGTGGTCCGGGAAGCGCGCGATCGGCAGCACCTGGCGGTATCTCGTCGATGGCGAGTGGAGGTCGACCGTCTTGAGCACCACGCCGTTCCAGTACACGCGGACCTTTCCGCAGGTCGGGCAGGTGGTGGCCACGAGCGAGATCTCGCGGGCCCGGATCCGCGTGCGGGTCAGGGTCGCGTGATTCGTCGACGAGCTCAGATACGTGCCCAGGTAGTAGTTGCTGCCCGTCCCCGCCCGCCAACCCGGGGAACGGATGAAGACGCGATCGTCGACGGGAACCGTCGTACAGGCGTTCTCGGCGGGGTAGGACTGGGACCCTCGATCGTCGAAGGCGTACACGCTGAAGCAGTAATACGTACCCGGCGCGCCGATGAACGTGCCCGTAGTCGACGTCGTCCCCGTCCAGCGGCGCTTCCATTCGACCCAGTTGCCGTCCCACGGGGCACGGAAATACCACACGTCATAGCCCGTGATCGCCCCGGCGCCGGGGACCGCGCTCCAGGAGACCGGGAAGGTCGGGTGCATCGTGACGGCAGGCAGCGGCGCGACGGTCGCGACGGGGCGCTGTAGATGGAAGTCGAACTGCCCGTAGCCCCCTGGCGCGTGACCCACATCGCTCGGGTCGCTACCCACTTGGATCCAATATGTGTGGCCCGCCGCGGCTTCGAAGGTGAGCATGACGCTGGCGAACCCATCGACACTGGCATGGGCACACGCGATCAACGCGAGATCGCCCAGGCCACTTCCGTCCCAGATCGCGACCTTCGGGAGGTACATGTCGGTCTCGCCGCTCGCAAACGAGGCCCCCGACCTGACGTCGTACGGATCGTCTGCGTTCGCGTCGAAGCGGAACCAGATGGTGTCGGCGATCGCGCTGCTCCCGTCGGGGCACAGCGGGTGCGGCTCGTTCGTCTCGCTGGTCGCGCCGCTCGTGTCGAAGCTCGCCGCGTACGGCGCCGCCAGGACCTGAGCGTTTGCGAAGTCGTCATGGGCGACGGCCGCGAATGCCCGCGCCGGCGCCCACGATGTGAGGATCAGGAACGCGCTGCCCATCGCGATCAGACGGCGCAGCACGGTCCCAGTCGTCATGGCGCGATCATCTCGACAGCGTCAATGCCGCACGTGCGCTCCGCGCGCCTCCCACGCGACGTGCTCGGCGGTTTCGAGCTGGAACGTGGAGTGATTGACGTCGTAGTCATCGGCGAGGCACGTCGCGAGGAAGTCGAGCACGTCACCCGGTTGCGCGTCCGGCTTGAGGACCACGTGCGCCGACACGACGTTCATCCCGCTCGTGATCGTCCACGCGTGGAGGTCGTGGACGTCGCTGACGCCGGGCGCGTCGAGGATGTGGCCGCGGACGTGGTCGAGGTCGACACCACGCGGCGTCGCTTCCAGGAGGACGTCCAGGCTGTCACGCAGCAGTGCGACGGTCCGGGGGACGATGAGGATGGCGACGACCAGGGAGGCAAGCGCGTCCGCCTGGTACCAGCCGGTGAGCAGGACGACGACGCCGGCCACGAGGACCGCGACCGACCCGAAGAGGTCGCCAAGCACTTCGAGGTATGCGCCGCGGACCGTGAGGCTCTCGCGGCCACCGGCTGACAGCAGCCGGACCGAGATGAGGTTCGCGACGATCGCGCCGGCGGCGACGAGTGTCACGAGACCGGCTTCGACCTCGGGTGGTGCGATGAGACGCCGCAGACCTTCGTAGAACACGAAGGCGGCGATGCCCAGCAGCAGCAAGGCGTTGGCCGCAGCCGCCACGATCTCGAGCCGGTAGAGCCCGAACGTTCGCGCGTCGGAGCGGGGTCGCGCCGCAAGACGCACGGCGACCAGCGCCAGCGCGATGCCAGACACGTCGGCGAACACATGGGCCGCGTCGGCGAGCAGAGCAAGCGAGTTGCTGGCGATGCCGGCAGCAAGCTCGGCCAGGAGGATCGCGACGCTGACCATCAGCGCGCCGGCCATGTTCGGTGCATGGCGGGCCGCTGCCGTCGGCGCGCGCGACTCGGTGGCGGTCATCGCGTCGAGCAGCATAAGCGCGTGACCCAGGTCAGCTTCGGGAGGCGCCGCGTCGCGCTCGGCCCACCCGGCCCGTCACACTGGCCAGGACGCGGCAGGCGCCGCGGGAGTGGAGGCCGGCCGTGTCGCGATCGCCCGTCGCCTTGACGCGCTCGCTCTTCGACCGGATCTTCCCCAGCGGCGCACTCCTCCTCTCGTTCCTGAGCTTCGTCTACTTCATCGCCGGGATCGTCCGAAACCGGGTCTTCGCCAACACGTTCGGGCCCGGACCCGAGCTCGATGCGTACAACGCAGCCTTCCGCATTCCCGAGATCGCCCTCGACGTGCTCGTCGCCGCCGGACTAACGGCGCCGTTCGTACCGATCTACACGGCCCTTCGCCACGACGACGAGCACGCGGCGAACGATTTCGGCCGGACCGTGTTGACCGCCGCGGTCCTCGTGATGGTGGTGGCGGTGATCGTGATCCTGTTCGCCGCACCGTTGCTGGCAACGACCATCGGCGTGGGCTTCGACCAGGCCACACGCGACCTCTATATCGATCTGCTGCGGATCAACTGCTTCGCCCAGATCCTGTTCGCGGCGTCGATCTGTATCGGCGAGGTCCTCGTCGCCAACCGCCGCTTCCTCTTCTATGCGCTGGCGCCGATCCTGTACACCGCGGGGATCGTGGCCGGGACCGTCCTCGGAGCGGAACGCTTCGGGATCGTCGCGACCGCGTGGGGCGCGGTCGGCGGGGCCGTCCTCCACCTCGGCGTCCGGACCCTCGGCATCCTCGGCACGAGCTTCCGGCCACGTCCCGGATTCGGCTTCCGGACTCCGGCCTTCCGCGAGTTCATCCGGCTGATGCTGCCAAGGATGATCAGCCACCCGATCGAACCGCTGACCTTCACCTTCTTCACCGCGCTCGCGACGACGATCGCGGTCGGTGGCGTCAGCACCGTCAACTTCGCGCTCGACTACCAGGTCGTGCCGGTCAGCCTGATCGGCATCTCGTTCTCGCTGGCCGTCTTCCCGACGCTATCGACGGCCTACGCGGATGACGACCGCGTGGCATTCCGTGACGTCCTCGGCCGGAACGTCGTCACGATCGGCATCCTGACCACGCTCGCGGGGATCGCGCTCTTCATGGGGGCGCCGATCCTGGTCGAGGTGCTGCTCGGGGGCGGCGAGTTCGGGCCGGAGGACGTGGCGATCACGGCGACGATCGTCGCGGCATTCGCAGTCTCCGTGCCCTTCGACTCGCTGGCCTATCCCCTCTCCCGGGGCCTGTACGCGACCCACGACACGATCCGCCAGGTCGGCGCCTCGTTCGCCGGGTTCGGCGTCGTCCTGGCGTCGTCCACGCTGCTCGCGCCGAGCCTGGGACTGGTCTCGATCCCGATCGGCTACGCCCTGGGGATGATCGTCAAGGACGTCCTGCTGGCCGTATTCCTGGTCCGTCGCGTCCAGGCGATCGGGCGGGCCACGCCGCCGCCGTCACTCGTCGCGACCACGTAGCCGCGGATGCGCGTCAGCTCGGTCGCGGCTTCGTCGGGACGACCGTGATGAATAGGCCGTCGCGGTCCTTGTACTGACCCTCCGGCCGGTGCCACGGCAGGAAGTTGTCCTGCAGCTCTGCGAATGAGGTGAAGAAACCGGGCGGGTTCGACGGTCCCCAGATCGACGAGATGTCCGGGTACCACGGGTCCAGGATGTAGGCGCCCTGGATCTTGGTGTTGCGGAACGTCGCCGGGTCGCCGCTCGCCCGATACCCGGTCATCACCCACGTATGCGCCCCGCGCCACGCGAGCAGGATGGCGGGCGAGTGGGTCTTCTTGATCGCTGTCGCGGCGTCGCGGAGCGCGTACGTCAAGGTCTCGAACGCCCGGACCTCGTAGCCCGGTGCGCCGTAGGCCTTGAGCGCCAGGGCCATCGCACCGGGACCCCATTCGCCGTTGTGGCTGTCGGAGTACGCCTCCCACTCGTGGATCCGGCCGGCGATCTCCCGTTGCGTCGCGTCCGACGTATCCACCTTGCCGAGCACCGCGAGCACGCTTTGGACCCCCGCGGGCGCGCACCAGTCGGGCCGGATCTCGTGCGCGAAGACCTTGTTCGGATCACCGCGGACGACATTGACGTCGACCGGCGTCGGCTTGGGTTTGGGCGTTGGCTTCGGGGTCGGCTCGGGTGTCGGGGGCGGGCTGTCGCCCGGTTTGAGCGACGGTGTCGGTGTCGGGTCGGGAGTCGGCGACTCGGTCTCTTCGGGTGGCTCGGTGACCTTGACCGTGGCGACCGTCGGCCGGTCAGGCACAGGGCCGGCCATGAACCGCTCCACGCGGTTGACGACCCGGAGCCACATGTGGCCGGCACCGAACGTGTCCGTGGCGACCGCCGTGGCGGTGAGCACGCTCCCGACGACACAGATCCCGACCGCGCCCACCAGGAAACGTCGGAGACGGCTCGGGGCGCGGTGGGTCGGTCGGTACACGAGGGATGGGCTCCTACGTTCGCCTGGGCGTCAGGTTCATGACGCCTGGGAGTGCCTCCGCGTTACTTCGCCATGCTTGGTGCGCGGCCTTGGCGCCGTCTTGTCTGACCGTACCGCCGAGTGCTCGACGCGTCTAACGGGCATCCGGACCGTCCGTCCCTCGCGCCTGTGGCACCATCGCTCTCGACCAACGCCCGACGCATGCCGTCACGCCAGGAGCCTCAGCCGTGGACCGTTTCGAGCCGAATCTCCGTATCCCCGGCCCTACCGCACTGCCGCCGAGCGTCCGCACGGCCGGCGCCCGCCAGATGATCAACCATCGCGGCCCGGAATTCGCCGCGATGCTCAAGCGGATCCTGGACGGCATCAAGCCGTTCTTCGGGACGACCTCGGACGTCGCGATGCTGACGACGGCCGGCTCCGGCGGTCTCGAGGCAGCCATCGTCAACACGCTGTCGCCCGGTGACCGGGTGCTCGGTGTCAGCATCGGCTCGTTCGGCGATCGATTCGCGAAGATCGCCGGGATCTACGGCGCGGATGTCACGAAGCTCGACGCCGAGTGGGGCTACGCCGCGGCTGCGGACGAGATCCGCGAACGACTCCGCGGGATGCCCGACACCAAGGCGGTCCTACTAACCCACAACGAAACGTCGACGGGCGTCATGAACCCGATCCCGGAGCTCGCGTCGGCGATCCGAGAGGAGACGCCCGATGCGCTGATCCTCGTCGACAGCGTCTCGGGTCTGGGTGCCGTGCCGTTCGAGATGGACGCATGGGGCGTCGATGTGGTCGTGACGGGTTCGCAGAAGGCGTGGATGGCCGCCCCGGGTCTGTCGATGATCGCGGCGTCGCCGCGCGCCTGGTCCGCGATGGAACACGCGACGATGCCTCGCTTCTATCTCGACCTCCGCTCCCACCGTGAGGCAGCCGCCGACGGCGAGACGCCGTTCACCCCGGCGATCGCGGTCGTGTTCCAGGTCGACGAGGGTCTGCGGCTGATGCAAGACGAGGGTGCCGAGGCCATCTTCGCGCGTCACGAGGCATGCGCCGCCGCGTCGCGCGCGGGTCTCGCGGCGCTCGGCTTCGAGCTGTTCGCCGACGAACGCCACTACTCACGGACCGTGACCGCCGCCAACGTGCCCGATGGGCTCGACTGGAAGGCGTTCAACGGCACGCTCAAGGAGCGCGGGCTGGTGCTGGCCGGTGGCCAGGGCAAGCTCAAGGGCCGCATCTTCCGCCTCGGCCACCTCGGTTCGGTGACCGTCGAGGAGATCCTCGGCGCCATCGCGATGCTGGAAGCGGCGTCGATCGAGTCTGGGCGTCCGGTCGAGCCGGGCGCCGCGGTCGCGGCTGCTCAGCGGGCCGCGCTCGCGTCCAAGGGCATCTTCAGCATGTCGGTCGCCGGGACCACCGCGTGAGGGTCCTCGTCGCCGAGAGCGTCGCGCGCGAGGGCATCGATCTCCTCGCCGCGCACCACGAGGTCGACGAGCGCATCGGCTGTACTCGCGAGGAGCTCGGGGCGATCCTGCCCGACTACGACGCGCTGATCGTGCGCAGCCAGGTCCATGTGGACGCCGAGCTCATCTCGGCAGGCGCCCGCCTCATCGTCATCGGCCGGGCGGGGGTCGGCGTCGACAACGTCGACCTTGACGCTGCGACGCGCGCCGGGATCACGGTCGTCAACGCCCCGACGGGCAACACGATCGCCGCAGCCGAGCACACGCTCGCGCTCCTGTACGGCGTCGCGCGTCGGACCGCGGCAGCCGACGCGAGCCTGCGCCGCGGCGAATGGAAGCGCGGCGAGTTCACCGGACTGGAACTGCGCGGGCGAACGCTCGGGATCGTCGGTCTCGGCAAGATCGGCCAGGCGATCGCGGTCCGGGCGCGGGCGATGGAGATGGTCGTGCTCGGCAGCGACCCCTACCTGACCGAGGAGCAGGCGGCGAACCATGGCGTCGAGCTCGTCGACATGGCGACCCTGCTCGAGCGGTCCGATGTCGTGACCGTGCACGTCCCGCTGACGCGGGCGACCAGGGGGATCATCGGCAAGAAGGAGATCGCGCGGCTCAAGCCGGGCTCGATCGTGCTGAATGTGGCCCGCGGTGGCATCGTCGACGAAGCGGCCGTCGCAGCGGCGCTCGCGAGCGGTCACCTGGCCGGCGCCGGTTTCGACGTCTTCGAGACCGAGCCACCGACCGACTCGCCGCTGTTGTCCGCCCCCAACACGCTGCTCACCCCGCATCTGGGTGCCTCGACGGCCGAAGCCCAGGTCCTCGTGGCCGAGGAGGTCGCCGGACAGGTCCTCGATGTCCTCGAAGGGCGCAGCGCGCGCTATGCCGTCAACGCGCCGTTGCTCACGCCCGAGACCGCCCGGGTCATCGCACCGTACCTGCCGCTCGCCGAGATCCTCGGGCGGTTCTTCGCCCAATTCTCGCGCGGCGGCGTGCACACCCTCACGCTCGAGATCGCCGGTGAGCTGGCCGAGCACGAAGCGTCGCCACTCACGGCCGCGGTCCTGCGCGGACTGCTCGAGACCGTCACGACGGAGCGGGTCAATCTCGTCAACGCGGGCGCGCTCGCGAAAGCGCGAGGCATCTCACTGGTCGAGCGCAAGACCCGCGATGCCGGCGCCTACGCGACCCAGCTCACGTTGTCGAGCGATGGTTCGCCGGGCGGCCGCGGGATCACGGTCGGTGGCACGGTCGCCGGGAGTGAGGCACGTATCACGCGGCTCGGTGGGTACCGGCTCGACATGGAACCGACGGACGTGATGCTCATCACGCGTCACTCGGACAAGCCGGGCATGGTCGGGCGTGTCGGCGCGATGCTTGGCGAGGCCGATGTGAACATCAGCGCGATGCATCTCGCACGGACACGGCCGCGCGAGGACGCCCTGATGATCCTCGCGCTCGACGACGACGTGCCGCCCGAGGTCGAAGCGGCGATCCGCGATCTCGACGCGGTGCTCGACCTGTGGACGATCCGGCTCGGCCGCGACCACTGACGCATCAGGACCGAGCCCATGACCGAGCCCAAGGCCCCGCCGCTGATCCCCGAGCTGCTCGACGCGACCCTGGTCCTCGTCCGCCACGGCGAGTCCGAGTTCATCGTCCAGGGCCGGTTCCAGGGCCATGCCGAGACGGCGTTATCGCCGGCCGGTCTGCGTCAGGCCGCACTCGTCGCGGACCGGCTGGCGCACCCGCACGATCCGCCGGCCCTACCCCTTCCCGACGGCCCGCTGCGCGAGGTCGTCCACTCGCCGCTCCGCCGGACGACCCAGACCGCCACGGCGATCATGGAGCAGCTGACGGCCGCGCCTCCCCTGCGTCCCGAACCCGGTCTGCTCGAGATCGCCCAGGGTGAATGGGAGGGGCTGCACCGGGACGAGGTGATGGCACGGTACGGCGACATCCTGGCCGCATGGCGACGCTCGCCGACGACCGCGTGGGCACCCGGGGGCGAGTCGCTCGCCGAGGTCCAGGCCCGGGTCCGACCGGCGCTCGCGGGAATCCTCGCCACGCTCGCCGAGGGCGGCATCCCAGGATCCCTCGACCGCTCGCAGGTGTCGGGCTACATGGACGAGCTGCCGACCCACCCCTGGACGATCGCGGTCGCGCACGACGGCGTGTTCAAGGTCGTCTTGCTGACCCTGTTCGACCTGCCGCTCGAGCGCTTCTGGATGTGGACGATGGATCTCGCGGCGATCACGGTCGTCGAATTCCGCGCCGGTCGGCCGGTCCTGCGCGCCCACAACCTGACGGGTCACCTCGCGCCGCTCCTCGACGAGGCGGCACAGGAGGAACAGGAAGAGCGCAGCCGGAGCGGCGCGCTCTAGGTCGTCAGGGTCAGGGCGGCCGATCGCGCGCTAGCGCCTGCGCCCGCGACCCTTCCGACCGCGGCGCCGCGGCACGAGCCGGAAGAGCTGGAAGCGAAGGCGGCGATGCGCCGCGTGCAGCGCGGCCAGACGTTCATCGGGCAGTGAGCGACCGCCGTAGGCGACCTCGACCTTGGCCTGGGCCACGGTCTCGAGCTCGGGCCGCACCATCGGCAGTTCGTCGGCGAGGGCGCCGGCGTATTCGTAGACCGTCTGGTTCGCTCGTGGGGCGAAACCGAAGCGCGAGGCGAAGCGCGTGACCATGCCGTAGGCGTCGTCCGGGGAGGTGGGCCCACGCGGGCCGCGGCGCCACGCGACGAGG